>Ga0315899_10003949_pt1 | contig 16080 bp, 7 predicted proteins | sample LakEriMetagenome_2_FD_203518 | JGI IMG/M metagenome (GOLD analysis project Ga0315899, IMG submission 203518) | Freshwater fungal communities from buoy surface, Lake Erie, Ohio, United States - Buoy 4 MA112 | ecosystem: Environmental > Aquatic > Freshwater > Lake | place: USA: Lake Erie, Ohio... | reverse complement strand
CCGAGCCGTCTCACGGCCGCGCAGCACGTCGTTGAGCGAATTGAACAACAGCGAGGAACTGACCGGCTTGGTCACATGCCAGTCGATGCCGAGTGTCCGACAGCGGGCGAGATCGGCCTGGCGAGTGGCCGACGAGAGCATCATCACCACCGTTCCCGCAAAGGCCATTTCCTCGCGCAGGATGCGGGCGACCGCGAATCCGTCCATTTGAGGCAGGATCGAATCGATCAGGATCAGTTCGTAGGGGGCCTTCGCGGCCGTGGCCTTGATGACCTCGGACAGCGCGTCCGGACCAGTGGCGACCCCGGTCGGCTGGATATGCCAGCGCGTCAGTGTTTCTTCCACCGATTGCCGGGTGACCGCATCGGCGTCGACCACCAGCACGCGCAGGCCATTCAGGAACGAGAGAACCGGCAGTTCCCGGCTGTCGTCCGGGTGGGGAAGCTCCAGCGGCAGAGTGAAGAAGAACTCGCTGCCGACGCCAGGCGTACTGTCGACTTCGAGTGTCCCTCCCATCAGGGAGACCAGCCGGGACGAGATGCTGAGACCGAGTCCCGTGCCGCCATAGGCCCGGCTGACCGAGGTATCGGCCTGTTCGAACGGCTGGAAGATTCGCGCCTGTACCTCCCGGGTGATGCCGATCCCGGTATCCCGAACGCTGACCCGCAGTTGGACGGGGCCAGGCGGCTCCGAGACGCGGCGGATGATCAACTTCACTTGTCCCTGGGAGGTGAACTTGATGGCGTTGCCAAGGAGGTTCAGCAGGACCTGCCGCAGGCGCCCGGGATCACCAATGAGAAAGGCCGGGATCGCGGGATCGAATTCGCTGGTGAGCAGGAGGTTTTTGGCCTGGGCACGGGGGGCGAGTTCATTGATGACTTCCTGGGCACAATCGCCGGGGCAGAAGAGGAGGTTGTCGAGTTCGAACTTGCCCGCTTCGATCTTGGAGAAATCGAGGATGTCGTTGACGATGTCGAGCAGGCTTTCGGCCGAGTGCAGGCTGATCTGCAGATAGTCTCGCTGGGTCGGTGTGAGATCGGTGTCGAGTGTGAGGCGGGTCATGTTCAGGATGCCGTTCATGGGCGTCCGGATTTCATGGCTCATGTTGGCGAGAAATTCGCTTTTGGCGCGGTTCGCCGTCTCGGCGGAGATCTTGGCCTGGGTCAACACCTGTTCGGCCTCGCGGCGCCGCACTCCCAGCGCGATCCAGTCGGCGATCGACCCGAGACACTGCACGATCGAGTCCGCCAGGGGGTGGCGGGCGAACATCGCCATCACCCCCAGCACCTCGCCATTGATGATGAGGGGATGTCCGGCGAACGCGATCATCCCCTCCCGCCGGGCCCATTCCTGATCGGAAATCCGGGGATCGGTCAGCACCTCGTTCGTCAGGTGGGGTTTTCGTTCGGCGGCGATCCTGCCGATTTTGAACTGCCCCACGGGGATCCGGCCGTGCGGGCCATCGAGGTGCGTATACAGGCCGGCGCTGGCCCGCAGTTCCAGGAGCGTCCCGTCGGCGGACAGGGTCCAGATCCTGGCGAAGGCGGCGTCGAGATGGCGGACGAGAGCCTCGGCACACTCCTGCAGCATTTGGGAAATGTCCTCCTGGCGGGTGAGGACACCACCGATATCGGCCCGCAGCGCGGTGAGCCGGTTTTCTTCGAGCCGCCGCTGTTCGGCCCGCCGGATTTCGGTCACATCGCGGGTGAAGCAGCGGGTGTGGATGAATTCGCCCTGTCGGCCCCGAAACACGCTGGAATTGATCAGGACATCGCGAATGGTTCCATCTTTGCGGCGCAGGCGGGCATGGTAGTTCTCCAGGGATTGGTTGCTGATGAGCCGCTGGAGGATGTCCTGGATCACCGGAGGATCGGCATGGAATTCGGAGATGTGATGGCCGATGTATTCCTCGGCCGAGTACCCCAGCATGGCGAGTTCCGTGCGGTTGGCCCGCTCGATGATCCCGGTGGGACCAACCCAGTGCAGACCGACGTTCGAGTTGTCGAAGAAATCCTGGAGTGCCTGGGTGTGTTCCTCGAGCAGTTTTTGTGCATTGTGCTGCTCGGTGATGTCGCGCAGCACCTTGGAAGCCGCGACGATTCGACCGTTGGCATCGCGGATCGGTGACACGCTGAGCGACACGAAAATCTGTCGCCCGGACTTGTGAGTCCGGATGGTTTCGCGGTGGGCGATCGGAAGTCCTCCGCGGACCTGTTCCAGGATCTCATATTCCTCAGACAGCCGGTCGGGAGGAAGCAGCGTGAAGATGGGTTGCCCGACGATCTCGTCGACCTCGTAGCCGAAGACGCGCACCGCCCCCTGATTCCAGGACAGGATGGTTCCATCCAGCGACAGGCTGAGAATGGCATCGTCTGACGATTCGACGATCGCGGCGAGTTGGGCGCGGGCTCCCTCGGCTTGACGTCGGATGCTGATGTCGACAATCGAAGCCAGCGCGAAGCTGCCCGCCGCCGATTCGATCGGGCTGAGCCCGACTTCAATCGGCATCTCGGTGCCATCTTTCCGCAGGCCGAACAGTTCGCGTTGCCCGCCCATGGCGCGGAACTGGGGTGCCTGGAAGAACTGGTCGCGCTGCGTGGGATGCTGGGCCCGGAACCGCTCGGGAATGAGCAACTCGATGGGCTGACCGACCAGCTCTTCCCGGGTGTAGCCGAAGAGCACCATCGCCTGGCGGTTGACCATGCTGATCCGGCCATTCCGGCCGATCAGCACCATGGCGTTGGGGGCGGCTTCGACGGCCAGCTCAAACAGATCACCAGTCCGCTCGTTTGGCGCAGGTCCCATCGCAGCCACCCCCTTGTGAAAACCAGGAATTCAACAGGTTCGGGCGAGCACGGCCCGGTTGTCCAGTCGGCGGCGCGTCTGTGTCGGGCCTGGGCGGGTCATCACGCGATTCTGACCACCACCACCGTGGCGTCATCGGCATAAGTGCGTGACCCGGTAAACCCGGCCATCGCATCGAACAGGCAGTCGATGATCTGCTGGGGGGTGCCGTGCCGATGATCGCAAATGACCCGGGCGACACGCTCCATGCCAAACTGTTCATCGCGGTCGTTCATCGTCTCGAGGATGCCATCGGTGAACAGCACCAGAAGGTCTCCCGGGCGAATCGGCAGGGAGGTCACTTCCGCGAAGTCGGCGACGGGGTTGATCCCGAGCGGGCATTGCGCCGCGCAAAGCCGCTGGACCTCTCCCGCGCTGTTGACCAGCAGCGCTTCATGTCCGGCGCCGAGATACGACAGGGTCTGGCTCCCCAGGTCGACCTCGGCGAGAAACATGGTCACAAACGAATCGACCGGCAGGCTCCGGCACAGATCGTCGTTGACCTGGGTCAGGATCTCCTGGATGGGGAGGCGAAGCCGTCCGAGGACCCGGGTCAGGCAGGAGACGTTGGTCATCTGCAGTGCCGGCCCGACACCATGCCCGCTCACGTCCCCCACCCCCACCATCAGGCATTGGGGACGAGTCTCGAAATAGTCGTAATAATCGCCGCAGAGCCGGCTCGCCGCCTGGTTGATTCCCGCGATCTCAAACCCCGCGCTCGAGATCCCAGCCCGGGGGTACAGATGACGCTGGAAATCCTGGGCGATCTCCAGTTCCCGCTCGATCTGTCGGGTGCGGACCGTCTCGCTGATGTCGGTCGAGACACTGGCGACGGCACAGACGCTGCCGTCGGTGTCGAGCAGGGGAAACCGGACGGTGAGATAGTCGCGGTCTCCATTGCTGAGGGTCAGTTTCTCCTCGACGGTGATCACATCAAGACTTTCGATCGTCCGGCCCTCCTCAATCTGGATCCGGCGGGCCACCGACTCCTGGAAGAAATGGGACGCCGTCTTGCCAATCGCATTCTCGAGACTCCCCGAGATCAGCTCGGCATGCCGCTGGTTCACGAATTCGTACCGGCCCTGCAGATCCTTGATGCAGATGTTGGCGGGGATGTGATTCAACAGCAGCCGCTCCCGGCTGCGCATGTACTCGAGCCGCTGTTCCGCCCGGATCCTGTCGGTAATATCGCGTCCCACCGCATAAATCATCCGTTTCTCGGGAACCGAAGAGGCGTTCCATTCAATCCAGTACTCGGCACCGCTTCGCGAGCGTGTCCGGTTCCGGAAGTTGATGGTCCTGATACCCTGCCCCAGCCGCCGAATTTGCTCCAGGACCGCCGCGACATCGTCGGGATGGACGAATTCAATCAGGGGTCTCGAGGTCAGCTCTTTCTCGGAATACTCCATCCGCTCGACGAAGGCTGGATTGGTCGTGAGAAAATAACCGTCCAGGCTCGCGATACAGAAGAAGTCGAGCGACAGGTCGAAAAACTGCTCGAGTTGTTCCTCGGCGGTGCGCAGCGGTGTGAGATCAACAATCGTGCACGCGGTTCGGACGGGTGCGTGCCGTGGAATCCGGTTGAGGCCAATCGCCAGTGGAATGCTCTTTCCATCCCGGCGCTGTCCGAAAATCGAATTGCGGTCCGAGAGCATCCTGGATCCCGGAGCACTGTAATATTCCTGCCGGAGACCCGAATGTTGTTCCCGGAAATGCTGGGGAAGGAGGACTTCAATCGGCCGACGTTCCAGTTCCTCAGCGGTATAGCCGAAGATCGAGCCAGCCCGGCTGTTGGCGTAACTGATCAACCCATCCTCTTCGACCAGAATGACCCCCAGAGGACAGTCGGCGAGGTAATCGGCGAACTCCTGCATCCGGCGGATCAGCCGGTCGCGCAGCTCCACGATGGTGGCCCCGACCTGGACGCGCGCCCGCAGTTCCTCGGGATCGAATGGCTTCCGGATGTAGTCGCTGGCTCCCGCCGCCAGCCCCTCGACCAGATCAGCGCTGCCCGCGCGGGCCGTCAACAGAATCACATGCAGCGGCCAGGGGGATTCGGCCCGGCAGAAGCGACGGCAGATCTCGATTCCCGTCAACCCGGGCATCGTCCAGTCGAGTATCGCGAGCTGGGGCGCCGCAGGCCCCTCGAGAACCCGGGCCGCCTCCAGTCCGTCGGTGGCCGTCACAACCTCATAGTCCAGTTTCTCCAGAAATCTCTGCACGATTCTCAGGGAGACCGGATCGTCTTCCGCGACGAGGATTTTCATTCTGCCGCTCCCTGTGACGTCAAGCTGTGGCCCCTACCCGACCACAGTGGTTTTGCAACCGCTCGTTGTGTCGAAGGCAGATCGTTTATACGCCGTTCAAATGGTGCACACAAGCAGATTGAGTCCCTCGGCCCGAGAGAGGTGGTGCTTTGATCGCGGCAAGATTCTCAAGTCGTGACCGGCGGGGCCGAGGACCGAGGCGACTGCGGGGAGATCGCCGGCACAGGACCCGGCGGGGTATTGCGGATCCTGCGAGACAACTGACTTGGCTCGCGCGTCCCAGACACCGCGTGCTTCCTGGCCAGTGTGACCGCGTCTGGTTCGAATGCCGCTTCGGTCGTCGCGGAGCATTTCTTCACCCGGATCACCCAGGGGCCGCTGTTGAGTGCCGCGCTGCTGGCATTGCGGGGGGCAGATGCCGGGACCCAGTGCAGCGTGGCAGCCGAACGGGAGAGGGGCACTCCGAAGCGGGTCAGGGAGACACCTGCGGCCCGAATCAGCAAAACCCCGAACAGCCGAAACATTCCAGGGAACTGCGGCTGTGGCAAATCCCTGGGGACACCGTCGTCAATTCACCGACACCCCGGGGAGTGGCCGCTTTACGGACGTCTCAGGCCAGTCCGCAACTCTTCAGCATGGGCCGTATCGACCTGGGGTGTGTGGCCGGAGTCAATCGCCTTCCACTTGTTTAATGGACCTGACCCCTTTTTTCGGAAGCCACTTCGAGCTGCGGGATCTGGACAGGTTCGCCGCCGGCCCGGGCGCTTTCCCAGATGGCGAGGCAGACCAGCGTCGCCCGGATGCCGTCGATGTGCGTCAGCTCCGGACGGGCCTCCCCCCGGACGCATTGCAGGAAGTGCTGCAACTCGGCCCCATGCCCCTTGTCTCCCTGCCGGTCGGTCTTCTCCAGGGGCTTCGCCCCCGTGACCGTCAGACTGCGGAAGTCGTCCATCACCAGGCTGGTCGACCCGGTGAAGATCTCCAGCCGCTCTTTCCCCGAAGCGGTCGTCCCCCGGCAGGCGTAGATCACCGTGCCGATCGAACCGTCGGCGAACGTGATCTGGGCCGACACATCCTCCATCTCGTTGATCGATGAGCTGGCCCCCAAAGCGGTGGCCGTCACGCTCACCGGCTCGGCTCCCGTCAGCCAGGTCAGCAGATCGACGAAGTGGCACACCTCCCCCACGATGCGCCCGGCCGCCGACGAGGGGTCGAACACCCAGTTGTCGCGCGGCAGCGGTCCCGCGTTGACGCGGTAAATCATCATCCGGGGGCCGGGCAACTGCTTCAGACAGTTCTGCAGATCCCGCACCAGCGGGGCGAACCGGCGGTTGAAGCCCACCATGCAGATCCGGTCGCCGGTGATCTGGGCGGCCAACTGCTCGCATTCCTCGACGGTAATCGCCAGGGGCTTTTCGCAGAACACATGCTTCCCCGCGTTGAGCGCGGCGAGGCTCATCCGGGCGTGGGCGGCGTCGCGGGTGAAAATGCAGACGGCATCCACCTGGTCGTCACGCAGCACGGCGTCGTAGTCGGTGGAGCTGATGGCCGCTCCGTACCGCGTCGCCATCTCCTGGGCCGACTGCCCGGTCGAGGCGACCAGTGCCCGCAGCGACACATTGGGGCTGGCCTTGAGATTCGGCAGGTGAAACTGCCGGGCGAATCCGCCGCAGCCCGCCACCGCCATCCCGATCGGCCGCCCGGTCACCCGGGGCTGTGTCCGCGTCGACGCGACCTGCACCGTGCGCAAAGTCGGGTCTTGCTGTTCGTCGTACTTCAGCAGAATGCCCATGCAGCCCCCCGGGCTCTCGACGAGCGTGCGGTAGGCCTCCTCCGACTGCGGCAGGGTGAACTCGTGGGTCACCAGTGGACCCACGCGCACCCGTCCATCCTGCAGCAGCTTGAGGAACTCATCCATGTTGCGCTGCTCGGTCCAGCGGACGTAGGCGAATGGATAGTCCTGTCCCTTCTGCTCGTAGGCCGGGTCATAACGGCCCGGACCGTACGACCGCGAGACCAGCAGTTCGAGCTCTTTGCGGTAGAACGCCTCCTGGGGAATGTCCATCCCCACGAACCCGACCATCACGATCCGCCCCCGGTCGCGGACCATGTCGATCGCCTGTTCGATCACCTCGTTGCTGGCGGTGGAGGCACACATCAGCACGCGGTCGACACCCCGGCCGGCGGTCGCCTCGCGCACCAGGTCGGGCACTCCCGGACCGGCCGTCAGCGTGAGCTCGGCTCCCAGGGAACGGGCCAGTTCGAGGCGGCCGGCGTTCACGTCAATCGCCACCACCCGGCCTCCCGCCGTACGGACCAGTTGCGACACGAGTTGCCCGACCAGCCCCAGCCCGATGACCGCCACCCGGTCTCCCACTTCCACCGCCGCCCGCCGCACCGCCTGCAGGGCGATGCTTCCCAGGGCCACGAACGAGGCATCGTTCGCCGTCACCCCGTCGGGCACCCGCACGCACAGGTTGCGCGGGGCGTGGATGATCTCGGCATGTCCTTCCCCGCCGTAGGCCACCAGATCGCCCGGCCGGATCCCCTCGACTTCGCGCCCCACTTCGAGCGCCACACCGGCCCCGCTGTAGCCCAGCGGGGTCCACTTGGTGGTCTCGTAGTTCACCCGGTCATAGGTCCGGGTGAGACCATCCTTGACCAGCATGTCGAACACGCTTTGCCGCAAGGCGGGATTGGTCATCGCCTTGACGACCATGTCCTTCACATTCCGCTTGACCGAAGACGACTCGGTGCCGGCACTGATCAGCGAACAGCGGTTGCCAATCAGGACCCCTGTCGCGGCACACCGGGGAACGGGAACCTGCTCGGGACCCACGGTCGCGGGGCGGAGCAGTTTCTTTCGCATGAAGACCTGTCGCATCGGCGTCGTTCCTGTTTCTTCGATCGGGGAGAGAGAGGGGGAGTGGGGGGCCACTCAGTGGGGGCTGGGGCGCGGGGGCTGTGCACCCGCTTCCCGCAGGGCGTCGCGAAACGTCGCCGCGACCTGCCCCGCGACCGAACCCCAGGAGTTCTCGAGAGACCAGGCCCGAATGGCCTGCCGGTCCCACGGCTTCTCCAGGGCGTCGATCAGACCCCGGGCGGCGGCGGCGGCCGACCGTTCCGGCAACAGCACACCCAGCTTCTGGTTCGCCAGCAGTTGAGGGAGAGACCCCATGGGGGTCGCCACGATCGGCACGCCGCACGACAGCGCCTCCAGCGGCGCATTGGGCGAGCCCTCGCGCGACGACAGGATCGTGAACAGATCGGCCGTGCTGTACCAGAGATAGAGTTCTTCAGGAGGCCGGGCCCCCACCATCCGCACGTGGTCTTCCAGACCGTTGCGGCGGATCGCCTCGCGGATCTCGGCACTGTAGTCGAGTCCCCAGCGGGCGACTCCACCAACAATCACCAGCATCGCGTCGGGGTGCCGTTCACGAACGGTGCGCAACGCCTCCACCGCCAGGTGAAACCCCTTGATCTCCAGCAGGTAGCCGACCGCGATAATGACCTTCCGGTCGAGAGGCACGCCAAGCTGCCGCCGGGCGTCGTCGCGGGGCACCGGGTGGTACTTGGCGGTGTCGACCCCGTTGGAGATCACGCGGACCCGCTGCGGATCGGCCCCCTGGTCGCGCATCCGCTGGGCCAGCTCCTCGCTGAGCGCCACCATTTGGGTGGCCCTTTTCAATCCCCAGCGAATCGCGTCGCCAATCACCGGCAGGTCGGGAAAGCGGGCCATGTCCTCACCGCGGGCCGTCATCACCACCGGGACCCGATACCGCTCCCCCAGCATCGCCGCGACAACCCCATCGGGATAGACGAAGTGGGCGTCGATCAGGTCGAACGGAAACTCCCGCCGCAGCCGGGCGATCGACCGGGCGATGCCCCAATTCATCAGCCGCGAGTGGTAGTAGCCGCCGATCTTGGGAATGAGGGGGTAACGCGGGCGGATCACCTGCAGTCCGTCGACCACGTCGCGAGCGGGAATCTGCGACAACGGATAGTAGCGGGGGAACATCTTCAGCGGGGGGAACCAGGGGGTGGGAGACACCACCCGCATGTCGAATTCACCCCGGGCGGCGACCGCCTTGACCCGTTCTTTCACGAAGACCCCGTGGATCGGCTGGATCGCCGACGGGAAGGTCGAGGCCAGCACGAGGATCCGCGGACGTCCCGCCTGTCCTCCAGAGGGGGGTGCCGGGGATTCCTGCCTCACCGTATCCTCCGTCCATAAACCTGTGCCAAGGCTGTTCACCGGGACCTCCCGGCGTGGTCTTGCCGCACGTCAGCCCCCGTTCGCCCGCCGACCCGCCACCAGCATCGCCAGCCCGTTGTCCCCCAGGGCTCCCACTGCCCCCCGCCCACCGGAGCAGCGGCCCCCCAGGCCAGATCACAATCCCAACCGTTTCCACGGATCGACCAGCCCTCGGCGGGCACTCCGCCCGGCCCGACAGAGAGGGAGGCACCGCCTGCTTCGGGCCCGGTTCCGACGACGCAGCCCCCGAGCCGTATGGTGGCCCGCACCTGGCTGTCGGGGGGAGTGAAGGCAAACACCACGACCAGTTCGCCAGGGCAGGTGGCGTGTCCCCGCAGTTGCGTGCCAGGGAACCGTTTCCCGTATTCCACGCCCCGCCAACCCTCCACGCTGTTGGCAGCCCCCCGCAGCACGCTCCACTGAATTGCCCCTTGCGAACTCTTCGCGCCCAGTGGCCAGGGACTGGTGGGGAGCAGTTCGCCAGACTCCAATTGCGGGCCCAGGTCCCGCGCCGCGGTTTCCGAGAGATTGAACGACCAGTCGACCCGCCGCGGTTCGGGCGTCCGGATCTGGTCCGCGAGCCAGAGTCCGACTCCGGGAATCATCAGGACGTACCGGTCGGCAACGACCCCCGGACCGGGCTGACAGCCCAGATGCGCCAGCCAGAGATCGGTCCGATCGGCCGCCTCCAGCCGATGTTGGGGACACACATGCGACCACGCCAGACGGCCCGCATGCCGCGCGACCGGGGCCCCTTCAATCGACAGGGTGTTGTGGGCCCGCACATCGCGGTACCAGTCGACGGCTTCCCGGGGACCCCCATAAGTCGACATTCCCGTGTCGACCAGGAAGGGCTCTCCCCCCACGTGGGCCAGCACCTGCAGCAGATCGGCATGGCCATGGGCGGCGGAGGGGGTCGCGTCGGCGAACAGCCCCCCGGCGATCGGCCCTCCATCCACCAGCAGCCAGTCCCCCGGAACCGCTGCCGAGCGGAACACCGCGTAGCCCGAGTCGGGCAGCCGTCGCACGGTGGCGATGGGGTCCATCGCCGGCAACCGCAGCAGGTCTTCAACGCCGGCGGTCCCCCGCAGCCAGATCAACTCTTCGCCCGGCTGACCCGCCGCCGTCCGCGACGCCTGGTCGGCGAACAACACGGCCCCCACGCCGCACAGCCCCGAGAAATCCCACGGCTCTGCGGGAATGACGGGCAGGGTTCGGGCCGAGTCGATGTCGCCAAAGGGGGGCCACAGCCCATCCGGCTGTTGAAACGCCGCCCCCGCGTTCCAGGCACTTCGCAACAGCGGCTCCAGCGAGGCGAGTTCTCCACCCCCCGGCCCGGCGGCACACCAGGCCAGCGTGAGGAACATCAGCGTGTAGAACTGGTACCCCATCGCCTGCTCGACGCAGCCACCGTCGGCGTGAAACTGCTTCGGGCCATGCTGCAGCAGAATCCCGGCCCCCTGCCGACGCCACTCGGCCGCATGCGGCGAGTCGATCCACAGCCCCAGCAGGTACAGGGCCGCCGCCTCGCCGATCAGGTGGTTGTACGGACTGGAGTAGAGCGAGTAGTGGGCGGAGAGAAAGGTGCCATGCTCTTCCAGAGACTGGGCGATCTGCGCAAGGTCTTCCGGCGACCAGCCGGACCATTCGGAGAGGGCCGCCAGAGTCCACAGCCACGAGATCACCCGCATGCCCGGTTCGAGGGCGCTGGTCCAATGGACCCCCAGGAACAGCGGATTCGCTCCGATCCAGTCGAGCAAAAGTCGCCGTGCCTCGGCTGCGTGACGTTCATCGCCAGTGAGCAGCCAACCCGCCCCCAGCGTGAACAGGAATTGGTGCCGGCCCAATTCCCAGACCGGTTTGACATCCACCCCGTCGGGCAGCTCGTAGATGGGGACATCGTCGTAAAACTCGAGCGGCCAGCGATACCCCGTGACGGGATCGCGGCTCCAGTCGACCGGGCCGCGCAGGTCACACGGCTGCCCCAGGCAGTTCCAGGTTCCCGCAGCGAGCTGGTCAAGCCGTTGCTGGACTCCCTGTTTGAGCCGCTGGTGAACGTCCGGAAACCGCTGCGCCAGACGATCGAGCTCGGCCCGATTCGCTCCCGGGACAAACTGCGCCCCCTTTTGCAGCAGCGAGCGGGCCTGGCTGGTCGGGCCGCTGGGCCGGGAACCCTGCCGGCGCCCCCGGCCGGCCAGCCGACGCTCCCGCGCCATCCGCAGTTTCTCCGAGACCCGCCAAAGGATCTCGTGCGGCGACATGCGCCGAAGCTTGCGGAGTGTACGGATGAGGGGCATTGTGGGGGGAGGAAGAGCAACGGACGGAGAGCGACGGCAGCTTCAGACTGCGAACCCTCCGCAGCGACGGCTGCCCAGAACAGGGAATCCCCAGATCAGAGATGTCTCACACAGGTCACCGCTCGCACAGCCGACCCGGCAGCAGCCAAGAAAACCACGGTTTTTCGACTCTAGTCAGCCCCTGTACCCTGTCGCAAGGGCCGGGTTGACAGTTTGTGAGTGGCCCCGGGAAATGTCGGCCGGTTGTTTCAGGATTGCTGTTTTTTTAGACCCGCATCAGCACAGCCGCGCTGTTTATGGGCGTGCTGCCGACGAACCTGGACCAAGCCCTCCCAGGGCTGGCAAACCGGCATCCCCCCCGCTCGACCCCGAGTCGGTGTCCCTCACTGCCAAACTCTCGTGCGCCAAGGGGATCTCGCTCGCCCCGAACCGCCCCAGAACCCCGCTCTCTTCTCCCTCTGCGACCCGCCGGCCTGGGAAACTTTTTTTCCCGGCCCCTGGCCCGGTTGGCTTGAGGTCAGACAGCCCGTCCCGATCGAAATCCCGACGCCCCTCGCGAACCAAGTCGTCCGCCGCAATCGTCCGAAACCCCGAACCGACGTCGGCCGGACCGGGTTCGGTCGGGTGAGATCCGGACATCGGCGGTCGTCGGGGTTGATGGCTTCAGTCGCGGAACTCGCCCGGTTTGCGGGGGACGATCTTCAGCTCTTTGTAGGCGAAACCACTGTCGGGGGGGTTGTATTTCCCCACGATCGGCATCGGCGATTCGGGATCGATCCGATCCTCGAGACGCAGCCCCCAGTAAACGGCGTTCACCGTCATCCGCCGCAGCCCCTCGTTGGCGAAATCCTGCGCGCTCCCCATCGTGGTGTGAAACACCCGGGCCGTCTTGCCGGTGTTTCCCGTCCAGGTCTTCACCCAGGCCACCGGCAGGGGGATCAGTTCGGTATTCACGGCATCGGTGGGCTTCCGCCCGACCAAGGGTTGCCCTTCGACCAGCGGCAGACACTCCTCGGGCAGATGCCCATTCTCTTCGTAGGTGCGATACACATCCGACGGCCCCCAGATGTCTTTGACGCCCCGCAGTACGGGATGGTCGCGGTTCGCCTCGACAATGATCCCCCGCGTCGAGTCCTGCTGCCAGCGGCCGTGGTGATTGCGGAATGTGCCACCCAAGACATCCTCACCAAACCGCACCCGCTTCCCCTCCTTGCGGTAATTGAACTCGATGAAGCCATGGTTGGCCGTACGGATCGCAATCAGTGGCTTCCCCGAGTCGAGGTACGTGTCGATGTGTCGCAGTTGGTCGTCGGGCAACGACAACAGCCGGCTGAAGAGGATCAGCAAGTCGGCTTTTTCGAGGTATTCCAGCCCCGGAATGTTGTGGGTGACCTCTTTGTCTTCCCAGCGGATCTTTTGTGTCGGATCGACGAGGTTGTCGGCATTCAGGCTGAACAGCACGGTGCAATGGAAGCCGTGATGCCGGGAGAGCAGCCGGGCCAACATCGGCAAGGCATGCTCGCTGCGGTATTCCTGATCGGCGGCGATCAGCACGATGTGCCGGCCGTCCCCCGGACCAGGCTCGGCCGGGTAAGTCAGCCAGAGTTCGCTCTCGGGAACGGGATGCTCCCGGGCGACACTTGCCGGGACGAACACTGCCGTCAGCGCCACAACCAACATAACCCCCCTCCACAGTGGGCTCATCCTGGGGCGATGCAACGGACCTGCAGTGATATTCAGCACGCTGGGGAAGCTCATTGGAATTTGTCCGGCTGGGCAGGAAAGGAACAGCTCACGGTCGGCTTCGGCAGAAATCCCGAAGCTGGGGCCGACAGCGAAAGGAGAGTGCGAATCCGCCGCTCGTAACGACGGCCTGGATCAAGGGTTGGGAATCTCGTTGACGGTGTAAAACGCCTGGCGATGCAGCAGCGGCTCGCCGTCGGAGGATTGCAGGGTTGGCAGATCAAACTCATAGACGAAGCCCGGCTTGAGCCGGTCGATCTGGAGGCGGGCCGACAGGCGATCGGCGGCCACCGTCACCCCCGTCACCTCAGCCGTGAACCGGTCGATCTCGGGTCCGCCATAGCCCCCGTGGTACGGATGGGTGAAGGCGGTCAGGCCGTAGGTGCCACTCTGGGCGGCACTCTCGGCACTGACCGGCTTGGTGAACTTCAGACGGAAGCCGTCGGGCTCGATGGTGATGCGCTCGATCTCGAACGGCATCCGGCCATTCCACTCGACCCGTTCGAGAGCGAACGGTTTGATCCCCCGCACTGGCCAGCCCCGGTTGGTCCCCCCGCACAGCAGCTTCCCCCCCGGGGTGAATTCCACGTTCAGAATGCCCGTCGACAGCCCTTCGCGAAAGGGATAACACGCCCCCTGCCAGACGCCGTTCACCTGCTCGGTGGTCGCCCGCATGAGGATCGACAGCGTGTAGTCTCCCAGGAACAACTGGTTCTCAAACGGACCAAACTTTCCTTGTGTGCGGTTCACCCGGAATCCGGTGATCGATCGACCCATCCGGATGTAGGGGAAGATCACCGCGTAAGGAACCAACTGCGGCACCCGCTTGCGCTCGGTCACAATCCGCGAGCCCGACTTGGGCTGGGTCGGGACCTCACCCAGTTCGGGAGCCAAGGGATACCAGTGGAAGCTGGCTGGGTGTCCCTGAAAACTCCCGGGCCTCACGCTCTTGAGACTGCACGAGCAGTTCCATGGCCCCTGGCTCTCGATGTAGAACAGGGCCCCGTGCTCGTCGGGCCCAATCCCGCCGGGACTGCGCAGACCACTCGCGACCGCCTTCGTACGGCCATCGGCCCCCACCTGCAGCACAAACCCGCGAAACAACGCGTACGAGTTGTAAGACTCCGAGAGTCCCAGCGCGACGTACTGGTTCCCCTGGGCGTCGGGAGGCGAGCCAAACGCGTATTCGTGGTAGTTGGCATACCCCCAGGCATCCGACAGCGTGTCGAACCGGTCGGCGACCCCATCGCCATCCTCATCGCTCACCCGCGTCAGCTCGCAGCTCTGGGTCACCCGCAGGGCGTTGTCGTGCCACGCGAGACCGAAGATCTCGTCGAGCCCCTCGGCAAACCGCTGAAACACCGGCTGTGGTTTTGGGGAGTCGAGCCCGTCGATGAAATAGATCTCGCCGCGGCGCGTGCCGACGGCGACGCGGTTGTCGGGCAGCACGGCAAACGCCCCCGACTCGACCACGGTGTCGGCCGGCAGCGGGATGCTCACAATCGGGTAATATTCCCGTTCGCGCTCTTCCGTCCCCCAACGGTCTCCCACTTCCTCGGCATGCGCGGCTGGCCGGGTGAGGGATGTCCCCCAGAGCAACAGCAGACCCAGCCCAATCGAGGCCCTGCGCAGCCACACTCTGCAGTCACTGGCGCGGCAACGGTTCATACTTCAACTCCAGTGAGGATGCTCCCGCGGGCAGGTTCAGTTTCAGCAGCAGTTCCGACCGGGGGCGATCTGGGGGGGGATCGTCGGCGACCTCGCGGACCAATGCTTCCGCAATCGACACCGGCACACTCAGCCGCAGCCGCCCACTCTCGTACTCTCCCTCCGCCGTCTGCCGGATCTCTCCTGTCAGCACCCGAAACCACACGGTCTGAGCCGTGGGTGACTCCCACTGCAACCGGCGTGCGAGCACGTTCCGGGGTTCGTCACCCACGGGGACGGTGCGGTCGGTCACCGCGATGTCGTGCAGGCGATACCGGAACGTCGGCACCCCCTCACGATCCAGCCGGTATCCCTTGAACTGGTACCCGAGGTTCTTCGGGTAGAGGGGATCGGGATTGACCCGGTTGTCTTTGGTCATGACAGGCAGCCGGGGCCAGGGGGTGGGGGGATCGTCCTGCACCAGCAGCGAGACATCCTGGGGCAGCAGCACCGGTTCGGCCGCCGGGTGGAAATCGCCCGAGCCCTGGCCACTCCAGTTGGCCGAGACGAATCCGCCGCGCCACACGGCCGACAGGGTTCCCGTCTCGGCATTGAAGGCGTAATGCAATTGCCCGGGGAAGCCGACGGCAATGCCCCGGTAGCCCGCGACCCGGCTGCGGCCGCGGTGAATGCGGGGCCGGCTGCCGACGGTCAACCGGGTGTCGATGCCCCGCAGTCCGGGAGGATCGGCGGCCGAGGTTCCCAGCGAGAGGTAATACCAGACCGACTGGATCTGCCGGTCAGTGTCCCCATCCAAAATGGTCTTGTGCGACGCGATGCCATTGGCCCACGACTGCGGCATGATGATGCGGGGGCGAAATTGCTGGGGGTTGCGCAGAAAGGCGTTGAACCAGGCGGGCTGCAGGCGTTGGTAGCTGCTGGTCAGCTCCATGCCGCGATTGACCGGGGCCTCTTTGCCGTTGAAGTTGTGACAGGCGATACAGTACAGCCCCTGGTTCCCCAGCAG
>Ga0315899_10003947_pt1 | contig 16084 bp, 11 predicted proteins | sample LakEriMetagenome_2_FD_203518 | JGI IMG/M metagenome (GOLD analysis project Ga0315899, IMG submission 203518) | Freshwater fungal communities from buoy surface, Lake Erie, Ohio, United States - Buoy 4 MA112 | ecosystem: Environmental > Aquatic > Freshwater > Lake | place: USA: Lake Erie, Ohio... | reverse complement strand
AAATCGATCGCGGCGTTCGATGCGACAGGCGCGCCGATCTTGCCGCCCGCTGCGGGTAACCCCGCGAGTGGCCAAAAGCAAGGCCCCTCACTCGGACCATGGCTGATTGAGCAGAAGTACACGCTGCGCATTCGTTGATGCGCGCAGCACGCTCTTCGCTTTCAACTTCATTCGCAGCGCGTTCGCGGGTAGTCTGTCGGGATGCTGATTCGCCCTGCCCTGCACGTCCTCGCAGCATCGACGCTCGCTTTCACCGCGGGTTTTTCTTTGTGCGCACACGCCGCAGCGGCGGTGGCAACTTCGCAATCGGCAGCGCAAGATGCAAACGCAAACGCAGCCTCGACCAACGACGAGTCGAAGCCCACGCTCGCGCGGCGCGAACTCAAGAAGCCAGTGCAAGTCAAGTTTCGCACGCGCGATGGCAAGCGTGTGAGCGGCAAGGTTGTGGCGTTCGACAGCGATGCGTTTGAAGGCGCTTCAACAGGCGAAGACGCCCTTCCACGCACGAAGTGGTCAAACGTCCACATGGACGATCTCGAATCGCTCGCAAGCAAGATTCTCGACGAGAAAGACGTCGATGAACTCATCTTGAAAGGTGAACTCTTGATGTCGATCGGTCGCGTGAAGGCGGCCGACGCTGCGTTCGATCGCGCAGATCGCTCGGCGAAATCGCTGAAAGGCGCAGCTGCGAGCGAGGCGAAATCGAAGATCGCCGCAGCGCGCACACGCGGTGCCGACAAACTCGTCGATGCCGAACACGACTTCCGAATCGCAAAGCACACCGAGATGAGCTCGCGTATTCCGAAGACTGATGGAGGCACTGCGCCGTGGCCCGTTTTGACACGCGAAGAACACGAAGCCGCCGTCGCCGCAATGAAGAAGCGCGCGGAAGAGATTTGCCAAGTGTCGGGCATGCAAGCGATTCCCGTTGAAACGCGCTACTTCTTGCTCTACGCCGCGACGAAGCGCGAAGCCGTCGAGGAGTGCGCGCGCAGCCTCGATGCGATGTACGAGAAAGTGCTCGAACTCTTCGGGATTCCCGCAGGACTCAATCTCTTCTGGGGCAAGGCCGTCATTCTGCTTCAACCAAGCGAAGAGAAGTTTCGACTTGTCGAACAAGCGGCGTTCGGCGCGATGGTGCCGCGCGGCGTCGTTGGGCTCTGTCACCAAGTTGGGCCACAGGTCTACGTCAACATCTTCTGGACTGACGATCAGGATCGCTTCGACTCGACGCTGTTGCATGAAACCGTGCACGGCATCGTGCACCGCTACCACTCACCTGCGCGACTTCCCGATTGGGCGAACGAAGGCCTGAGCGAGTACATCGCCGCCGTGAGTTTCAAGACTTCGCCTGTGGATAAGGAGCGTCGTCCGCAGGCGCTTGATTTCATTCGCGGCGGCGGAAATGTCGCCGAAGTCATGCGCTACAACTATCGCGATGGCTCGTGGCCTGGCCCCAACGCCATCGGGTACGCCGTTGGCTACGTGATTGTTGAACTCATGATTCGCCAGCAGCCTGATCGCTTCGGCGCATGGTTGCGCGCGATCAAAGGCGGCAAAGATTGGGAAGCCGCACTTGTCGAAGATTTTGGCTACACGGTCGATCAATTCGGCGCGCGCGCGGTCGACTTCTACAAGCGGTCGAAATAGCGGCTGTAAGCCTCAGCGCGAAGTGAGGCGTACGCGCTCGGGAAGCTGCACACGAAACCACCGACGTGGAAACAACTTGCGACCACAAGCGAGTCGACATCCGTCTGCCCCGTGCGGAGACAATTTCGCAAACCACGCACTGCACTCTTGACGCCTAGAACGTTGACGGCGAGACTGCTTGTTCGCAAGATTGCTTGCGGGAAAAGAAAATCCGCGGCGAGGTTGGAGCGTAGCCCAGCCCGAGTTGGTGGCTTTGTTGAAAGGATCACATCATGGTGGGTGGAGCCCAGTTGGCGCGCAGCGCCGCGTATCTGTTTGTGAGTTCGGCCGCATTTGGATGGGCATCGGTCGCTGAAGCGGCTGACATTCGTGTGCCCGCAGATCACGCGACCATTCAGGCCGCAATCAATGCGTCGGTTGATGGCGACACCGTCATCGTGGCGCCCGGAACCTACAGCGAACTCGTGCGCCTCAACGGCAAGGCGATCACGCTGCGCTCCGAGTCGGGCGCAGGCAAGACGATCATCGACGGCGGCGCGCTCGGCACCACGATGAAGTTCGTGAACGGCGAGACGAGCGCGACGGTGCTCGAGGGCTTCACGATCCGCAACGGTCGTGCAGCTGTCGGCGGCGGTATGTACATCAACTCAGCGAGCCCGACGATCCGCGACTGCGTGATCGCGTCGAACGTCGCGCTCGATCGCGGTGGCGGTGTCGCCGCGGTGAACGCGCGCCCGACCTTCACCAACTGCGAGATCAATTCGAACCGCGCGACCGAGCGCGGCGGCGGTGTCTATCTCATCGTCAACAGCGACATCACCTTCTCGGGCTGCGCGTTCAACACGAACGAAGTGCGCAATCGCAACGCTGAGAGCGTGGGCGGCGCGCTCGCGGCTGAAACGAACTCCGACCCGACTTTCGCGAATTGCACGTTCACCGGCAACAAGGCGGAGCCGGATTCGGGATATAGCGGTGGCGCACGCGGCGGCGCGGTTTGGACGAACAGCACCATCGGTACGTTCAACGGTTGTACGTTCACGTCGAACGAAGCGCGGCCGCGAAACAACGATGGTTCTGGCGGCGCGATTCACGCGGGCGGCACTGCGCCAAGTATTCAGAATTGCGTGTTCACCGGAAACAAGCTGCAGCAGTTGCCGCCGCAACAGGCGACCGGCCAGGGCGGCGCGGTGTACATGGACGCGAGTGGCGTCTTTGAGGCGAACACCTTCACCCAGAATTCGATTTCAAATTTCTCAACAGGATCTGGTGGTAGCGTCTTCCACGCGAACGGAGGGACCTTCACTGGCTGCATGTTTGACGCGTCAATAGTCTCAGGTTGCACCTACGCGAATGGCGGTGCGGTCTATTTTGGTGGCAATGTCATGCACACCAACTGTGTCTTCGACGCGTGCGAGGCTAATGGCTATTCCAGTTCTTATGGCGGGGCGATCTACTCCAGCGGTAACGTCACGCACACCAACTGCGTATTCGACGCGTGCAAAGCTCATGGCTATTCCAGTTCTTACGGCGGAGCGATCTATGCATCGGGATCGGCGAGTTGCGAGCAGTCGAACTTCAATTCCTGCTCGACAACGCTCAGCAGCAACGACCGCGGTGGCGCGATCTATGCATCGAGTTCAATCACGACGACTGGGTGCAACTTCAACACAAACACCTCCTTTCGAGGCGGGGCGATCTATTCCGACAGTTCGGTGACCTTCACCGACAGCACTTTCGCCAGCAATTCTGCCGTTGAATCGGGCGGCGCGATCTATTGCGGACAGATCGGATCAGGGCTTCGAACCAGCTTCAGTTCCAACAAGTGCGAGAGCGGTGGCGCTTGCTACGGCGGGGCGATTCGTTGCGTGTCAGGAAATCAGAGCGGCTCGATCGCCGACTGCAACTTCGAGAACAACTTCGCCCGTTGCACGAGTAACAGTGAAGCGTATGGCGGCGCGATCTGGGGCTTCGCCTTTGCGGGGTTCTCAAACTGTAACTTCATCAACAACTCAGTTTCGAACAATGGTGGCAGTGGCGCCTACGGTGGCGCGATCTGGTGCTACGGCGGCCAGTGGAGCGGCTGCGACTTTCTTTCAAACTCCGCGCTCACGCCGACGGGTTCGGCTGAGGGAGGTGCCGTACGAATCGAAAGTGGCTACACCGATCAAGCCGCGTTCACGAACTGCAACTTCTCGAACAACATCACTGACGGCAACTCGACTCGAGGCGGCGCGATCTATCGCAACGCCTATCGGCTGGATCTCACAGGCTGCACTTTTGTGGGCAATAGTTCTCAATCAGGCGGCGGGGTGTATCGCACTAATAGTTCAGGCTACCCCACCCACGTAATCAACTGCAGATTCGAGAAGAACACGGGTACAGACGGCGCGGGGTTACACTTGAACTGCGTGGAACTCCTTCAAATGACCGGCACCGTCTTCAATACCAACCTCGCGTTCGGTAGCGGCGGCGGCTGCTACTTGCGGGGCTACTGCATGTACAACTCGCAGCTCGCGAACAACACCTTCTACGGCAACATCGCGACGTACGGCGGCGGCATTCGGCTGGAAAGTTGCGGCTGCTGCTGGCAACTTCCGATGAACAACTGCCTCTTCGCGTCGAACGTCGCGACTGAAGGTGGCGCGGTCTACAACTCGAACGGAAGCTGCACCTACCTCGCGACCTCGAACTCGACCTTCTGCGGCAACTCGCCGCAGGATCTCTACGGGTACTGGCAGAACAACGGCAACAACATCTTCGGCTCGGGCACCGACTGCAACGACAACGGCATCTGCGACGGCGCCGACATCGGCCTCGGCACCAGTCTCGACTGCAACTCGAACGGCGTGCCGGACGAGTGCGACCTCGCGTCGGGCACCGTAAACGACATCAACGCGAACGGCATCCCCGACTCGTGCGAGACCGACTGCGACTCGGACGGCGTGCCCGATGAGTACGCGCTCGCGAATCAACTCGTACCCGACTGCAATGCGAACCTCGTCCCCGACTCGTGCGACATTTCGAACGGCACGAGCCAGAACGACAACGGCGACGCGATCCCCGACGAGTGCCAGCCCGACTGCAACGAGAACGGCGACCCCGACGATTCCGACATCAAGTTGGGCGCGTCGACCGATTGCAACTCGAACGCCATCCCCGACGAGTGCGACATCGCCACGGGCACCCCAGATTGCAACGGCAACGGCTTCCCCGATTCCTGCGACATCGCCGGAGGATCGAGCACCGACTTCAATTCGAACGGCATCCCCGACGACTGCGAAGCCGACTGCAACTCGAACGGCGTGCCCGACCAGTACGAAATCAAGACGGGCGAAGAGCAGGACTGCAACCTGAACAAGGTTCCAGACTCTTGCGACATTGTGCGCGGCGCGGCCGACGTCGATGAGAACGGCGTGCCCGACTCATGCCAGACCGACTGCGATTCGAACTCGATTCCCGATGAATTCGAAGTCGCGCAAGGCACGGCGACCGACTGCAACGCGAACGACACGATCGACATCTGCGAAATCGCAAAGGGCGCGCCCGACATCAATCAAGACGGCATTCCCGATGAATGCCAGTGCATCGCCGATCTCAACAAAGATGGCCAGGTCGCGGGTGCCGACCTTTCGATCCTCTTGAGTTTCTGGGGACCGACCACGGTCTTCCCTGATGCGGACATCAACGCAGACGGCATCGTGAACGGCGCTGACCTCACGATCCTGTTGAGCTCGTGGGGCCCCTGCAACTAACGCCGCGCGCGGAAGCCACGCGCAATAGCCGCACGGCTCGTTCATCGCGCGGACGATCATGCGGACGATCACGTAGGCATAAACGTTCATGCTCACAGACACAGGGCCACCTTCGGGTGGCCCTGTTTGCATGACACACTCGTGAACAACCGTCGCGCACCCCTACTCAAATCGTCGCTTCGGTCACGCTGAGCACTTCTTCCACGGTCGTCTTTCCAGACCGAACCTTCGCGAAGCCGTCTTCACGCAACGTCGTCATCCCGCGCTCGACGCAGAGGCGACGGAACTCAACGACGTTTGGATTTGCCGCGATCTTGTCGCGCAGGAAGTCGTCAAGCATGAGCAATTCGTACAAGCCCAAGCGGCCCGCGTAACCAGTTTGGCGGCACGCACCGCAACCGCGACCCGCGCGAATCGTTGGGCCCGTGATGCCGTGCGTTACGAGGAAATCAGCGATGTCTGGATCGATCGGACGATCTTCCACGCACTTCGGACAAATCTTGCGCACGAGTCGCTGCGCAAGCACCGCGTTGAGCGCTGCACCGACGAGGAACGGCTCGACGCCAATGTTGATCATGCGGGTGATCGAGCTTGGTGCATCGTTCGTGTGCAGCGTCGAAAGCACAAGGTGGCCAGTCAACGCTGCTTGAATCGCGGTCGACGCAGTTTCAAGATCGCGAATCTCGCCAAGCATCACGACGTCGGGGTCTTGTCGCAAGAGCGCCTTCAACGCTTTCGCGAAAGTCATGCCGATCTTCTCGTGCGTTTGAATCTGCGTAATGCCTTGCAGGTTGTATTCAATCGGATCTTCGACGGTCGAGATGTTCATACGCCGTGTATCCATCTGGCGAATCGATGAATACAACGTCGTCGTCTTTCCGCTACCCGTCGGACCAGTGACCAAGATGATGCCGTGCGGCTGATCGATCTGCTTCTTCCAGATCGTGAGCGCGTCTTCCGAGAAACCGAGATCGTCGAGCGAAACGTTGATCGAACGACTGTCGAGAATACGCATGACCGTCTTCTCGCCCTTCGGGGTTGGCACAGTCGAAACGCGCAAATCGAGCTTGCGTCCAAGCACCGTCGCGCGAATGCGGCCGTCTTGCGGCAGACGACGCTCGGCGATGTCGAGGTTCGACATGATCTTGATGCGGCTCGTGAGCGCCGCGTGCATTTTGCGCGGCGGTGTCAGCATCTCAAAGAGAATGCCGTCGATGCGGAAGCGCACCTTGAGCACCTTCTCATCGGGCTCGATGTGAATGTCGGACGCGCCTTCTTTCAGCGCCAACTGAATGATGTGATTGACGTACTTGACGACCGGCGAACTCTCGGCTTCCGCCTCGATGTCACGCTCGTTGACGTCTTCCTTTTCAATCTCGACGTCGTCTTCGTCGCCAACGCCCGAAAGGATCGAATCGAGATCGAAATCATCGGCCTTCGAGCGCTCCGCAGCTTCGTTCGCGTGTTGGAGTGCACCCGTGATGTCACCCGCGGTCGCGAGCACGTGCCGAACGGCTTGCAGCGAAAGCTTGCGCTTCACTTCGTCGAGAACGAAGACGTCTTCCGGACTCGCGGTCGCGATGACCACGCGGCCGCCCTCGCGTCGCAGCGGCAGCACATGATTCGCGCGACAGTACTCCGCCGAAAGTTGCCCGACAAGCGCGCGATCAAACGCGTTCGGCGCTTTCGCGTCGATCCGTTCGAACGGCATGCGCGCGAGCTCAGCGACGACCGATTGCGCCGCGTGCTCATCAACGCCCTGTTCCTTCAAAATCTCGACGAGCTTGCGGCCTGGCGCTTGCTTCTGAAGTCGCGCCGCGCCGAGTAGTTGCTCGGCAGTGGCGATGCCGCGTTCAGCGAGCAACGATTCAAGCGTCGCCGCTGGCGTGTCAAGATCATCTTCGGGCACATACAGATCGCTCATCGCGAGATCGTGCATCGAAAGATCCTGCATCGATGGATCTTTCATCGCGGCGTCGAAGCCGGACCCGGGCCGCGAGACACGCTGCGAGTCAACCTGGTTAGACGATTGCCCCGTCGCGGCAAGCAGCGAGGATGCAGGCGAAACCGTCGGCGTCGCTTGCACAGGCCACGGCATTGGTTGCGTCGCAGCGCTGGCGGACGTTGACGCACCCGCTGGAGGAGAAACTGGGGTTGAAGTTGGCGCCGAAGTTGTCGCTACAACGTGCAGCGGAGCCGCAGCGGGCGCGGTTGCCGACACCGTCGCAACAGTTGACGGCGTGTTCATCGGCGTGCTCACCGGCGTGCTCACCGACGCGCTCACCGACGCGCTCACCGACGTGCTCACCGGCACGCCTGCCGACACCGACGACGCGACCTGTGCTGACGCTTGTGCAGCCTCGGTCGTCCGTTCAGGCACGTTCTCTTTCGGCGCCTTCGGATCGGGCTCAGAGAGTTGCCGGAGAATGTCGTCGATGTTAAATCGTCCCATCGTCAGCCTCGCTCAGTTTCCACCCGTCACTAGAATCGACACCGTGCGCTCGACACCAAGGCCGTCGTGGCGCGCGCGAAATCGAACAGTTCCTTGCTCAATCGCATCAACGCGGTACTCCGTCGCCGTCTTCAACGTGGTCAAGGTGTCACCAACCTTGAGTAGTTTTCCGTTGACGCTCGCAACCGATGCGCCACGCGCGGAGAACATCACCGACTGCACACGAATCTCCGAAGTTCCCGCATCGATGATCGCGTTCCAACCTTCGATTTGTGCAGCGCGACGTGCTTCCGGCGATTCGCCGACAGCCATCGGCGCTGTTTCACCTGCCGTGACGGGATCGATTGTGACGACGGTTTCACCCGCCAACACAAATGGATCCTTCGTAAGTTCATCCCTCTCGATGCGAAGTGCCGCGTACGCGTCGGCATCGAGAAGATCAGTAGACAAACCGTCGGCTTTCTTCGTCGTGGTCTGCTCTTTCAAGAAGGTCTCGACGAGTTTGCCTGCGTCGGACTGCTCGACAACTGCCGCACTGCTTTGCCCAATCGTTCGCATCGAAAAGAGGCTCACGACCGCAACCACGGCAACCGACGCGAACACCAGTGATCCAAAGCCAAATCGACGGCGCGCAGCTGACCGTGCCACGCTCAGCGACTCGCTCGAATCCTCAAAGGAGAGCGGAATCGAGCGCTCTTCATCTGTGTTCGATTGAAACTCGTCATTGTTCGCGTTGTTGTTCGCGTTCTGCATAATCATCTCCTCATCGCGGGCCGTCGGATGTTTGCTCAACGACTCGCGGCCGCTGACGCGGTCTTTGCTGCTGATCCGTCGTTGAAATAGATGCTCAACGTGAACTCCGCGCGCATCGCGCCGCCAATCGCATCCTTCGGATTGTCGCGCGGGCCCATGCCGAGTTTTGCGATCTTCATCGAATGCACGCGGGTGATGCGCGGCAGACTTTCAACATCAAGGAGGAACTGATAGAAGCCCTCAAAGTCGCCCTCAATCACGGTCTTCAGTGGAAGTTCCATCGCTGGTCCAGCTGTGACAGCCTTCTCGCCTTTCACCGAACGCACCGCAAGATTCGATCGCTGCGCGATCTGCGTGACTTGTTCGAGAATGCGATCAACGCCTTCGCGATCGGGGAGTTTCTGATTGAGGCGATCGAGTTCCTCTTCGCGCTCGGCGATTTCGCGACCGAGATCACCGATGCGCGCGGTCAAGCGCGAAAGATCGGCGAGCCGCGTGCGCTTTGCTGCGATTTCGTCACGCGCCTTCGCGATCTCCGCATTGCGCGGCGCGAAGACGAGAAAGTAGGACGCGATTGGAATCGCGACAATGACCGCGTAAAAGGCGAGATCTCGCATGCCGCGTTGCTGACTCATGGATGTTCCTCCTCGGCATGACCTTGCATTTCATCCTCGTTCACAAGCGCGGGGCTCGCGCCACCACCCTCGACCGTCGCAGCTGGGTCCGTGCTCGAATCACCCGTTGGCTCGATCGCACCAGCAGCCCGCAATGCTTCTGAAGCCTTGAATGCGCCGCGATCAATTGGATCGGCGGGCGTGCGCAGCGCTTGCAGACCTTCCCAGCCGCGAATATCTGCTTCTGGCTCGATGCGCATCGAAATGCGGAACTGCCGCAATTGCATGCCGCGGAGTTCCTTTTCTTCGCTCACTTCGAGACGAATTCCCGAGAGAAACGGCATGCGCGAAAGTTGGCTCATCCAACGGCTCACATCAAGATCGTCGGGCGCAACACCAGTCGCCTGCACCAACACGCGTCGACGTACTGGCTCGAGCTTCGCAACTTCTTCCGCTTCTTTCGCGCGCGCCGCGGCGCTTGATCGGCGCGCCTTCGGATCGGGCTTCGCAGCCGCAGCCTTCGCCACTTTGATTTCCTCACTCTTCAACTCGAGTTCGAGGAGCGAGAGATTTTCAGGCATCGTGTTGACAAGCGTCGCCAGCAAAACCGACCGTGGCACAGGCTCAATGAGTCCGCGCGCGAGTTCTGCCTTCTCAACCATTTGCGCGCGCATTCCTTCGAGGCGCTTCATCTCCGCGATTTCCTTCGCGGCCTGTTCGGTGCGTTCGTTCACTTCGCCTTGCGAAGTTCGAACATCCGTCCATTGTCGATTCGTCACGAGAAACGCGGCGAAGACGCCGCCCATGACAATCAGGAACAGTGCCAACGCGATCAGACTGCTGCGCCGTTCGCGTGCATCGCGCACGTAATCCTCGGGAAGAAAGCTTGTTGGATTGGTCATGGATTCCCCGTGATAGAAGCAGTCAGAGATCAGTTGGCGCTGCTGCGAGTCCGCACGCAACCGCCCAACCGGAGTGCGCGGCCTCTGGTTCCGGAAGTCCTTCCGGAGCAGGACCGTTCGAAAGGAAACGCGCCATCGGATCGCCCGCCTTTGCGGGGATACGAAGTGATGCCGCGAGCGCTTGACAGAGGCCAATGTCGCGTGCTTCGCCGCCCAAGAAGACAACGCGATCGATGCGTCGCTCGCGGAAGAGCCCGCCGTAGTAGCGGGTGCACATACCGAGTTCGTCGCAGAGGCTTTCGAGCGTTTCGCGGCAATCGACCGCGACCGAACGCTGCGTGGTCTCAGGCAGCGGTGCTCCGAGCGCAGGCGCGGCCGCACCGGCACGGCGTTCGCCGAGCACGGCTTGTTCCTGCGCATATCCCGCGCGAAAGATTGCGGGCAGCGTCTCGGCCGATGGCGCGGCGGTCGATGTTGCAGATGCTTGTGGTGTCGAGGAAGTTCCACCCATTGCTTCCGAGGCAGCCGTTGTTTGCGGCTGTCGTGCGCGCACCGGACGCACGCCCTCGGCAAGCCGAAGCGCACGCGCATTCGCCAGCGAAATGCTGCGCAATTCAGCGATTCGCGCATCAAAGGTTCGCCCAGCGATCGCGATCGATTTCGCAAAGACCGTTTGCGGCCCGTGGCTGATGGCCACTTTGGTTCCGCTGTACCCAAGATCGATGTACATCGTGGTAACCGACGTATCTTCGACTCGGCGATTGACGTGATCAAACGCGTGCACAAGCGCCGAGATTTCGCCATGTACACCGACGACCTTCAACTTCGCGCCTGCGAAGAGTTGGACGTAGCGCATCACGTCATCGCGCGACATCGCAAACGCGAGCAACTCGACCTTGGGCTGACCATCGCGCGTTGTTTCACAGACACGCGACGTGCGCACGACAAGATTCTGCGGATCGCATCCGAGTCCGATCGCGATTTGCGTGCCGACGACACTGTCTGCGCGTTCGGCGTCTGCAAGCGCAACCGCGACATGCTGCACAAGCATGTGTTGCGAGAACGGAGCCACGACCACGCGATTTCCGCGGAATCCATGGCTCTTCAGTACCGCGGGCAACTGAGCAGCGATGCACGAGAATCGCTGATCGAGCGATTGCGCACGGAGTTCATCGTCGAATGCGATGAACGCGGCCGCAGTTGCCACCGGCGTTGCACCAGGGGAAACCTGAAGCAACTTGACACCCGAACTGCCAAAGTCCGCGAGGATCGGGGTCTGCTGACTGCGAAAGAGACCAAAGGGCATCGACATTCTCCAAGGCGGAGGTCGCGGCGAAACCGAACGACCGAGCCTGGGGAGATCGGCTCAAAACACTGGCAAAGTGAGGGGAAGCCTGCGCTTCTCGGAGGTTGAAACCCGCTCCACCGCTACGACCGGACGCGTCGATAATGCGCGCGATGAAGCACGGCCACGCACGACGTGACCTCTCGCGCAGCCCTTGCAGAACCCACTTCACGGACGCAAACGTAGTGAAGCCTCGAGTTCACTCAACGACACCACCGTCTGCGTGCCAGCGTCGAGATCTTTGACCGCAACGTTTCCATCGGCGAGTTCCGCGCCGAGGATCACTGCAAATCGCGCGCGCGCCTTCCCGGCGTCACCGAGGAGTTTGCCGACGTTCTTCGTCGTTTTCGTCGTCGTGCGCGCGTGCAGGCCAGCGCGACGGAGCCGCATCAGCAGCGACGGCAACAACGCTTCCGCAATCTCGCCGCCTGCAGAGACGACGAACGCGTCAGGTCGCGGAAGCAGCGTCGCGCCGTCTTCAGGCAGCAACTTGCGATCGCGAAGTACATTCGCGAGCACCACATCGCCCATGCCGAAGCCACACGCAGGCATCTTCGGTCCACCGAAGAGTTCGACGAGTCCGTCGTAGCGACCACCACCGGCAACCGCGCGTTCAGCGCCGGAAACTTCATGGACTTCGAAGACGGTTCCCGTGTAGTACGCGAGGCCGCGAACGATGCCAACATCGACGGTGCACCACTCGAGAATGCCCGCGCGTTCTGCGGCGGCGCGCACTTCATCGAGCGCTGCGAATTCCGCTTCGGGAACGCCAATCTTCGCCGCCAGCGCAGCGAGCGGCTCCGACAATCGCTGCGTGGCGCGCGCTGCCGTGTCGAAGCGCGCAACGGCGTCCGCCGAGAGTCCGAGCGCGGCGGCGCGTTCCGCGAACTCTTCTGGCTTCAACTTATCGCGACGATCGAGGAGCGTCATCGCATCGCCGGTCTTCTCGTCAGCCACGCCAAGTGCGGCGAGCATGCGCGCGATCGCGACGCGGTGCGAGAGTCGCACTTCGACATCGGTCGGCCGCAAACCGAGTCGCTCAAGTGCGAGGACCGCACACGCGATGACGTCGACGTCGTGCGCCGCGCCTTCGACACCGCAGACATCGACGTTCCACTGGATGAACTCACGCAATCGCCCGCGCTGCGGACGCTCGGCACGGAACATGTTCGGAATAGCGAACCACTTGACAGGCACGGGCAGCGAACCCGCGCGCGCCGCGACCATGCGTGCGAGTGTCGGCGTGAACTCCGGACGAAGCGCGTAATCGTTCTCGCCACCCGCACGACGGAACGAGAAAAGCTCATTCACGATGCCGTCGCCCGACTTCGCCGTGTACAGCTCGAGGTGCTCAAACGTCGGTCCTTCCACTTCATCAAAACCGCAATCGATCGATGCCGAGCGCCATGCGCCTTCGATGTGGCGACGCACAGCGAGATCGCTCGGGTAGAAGTCGCGGGTGCCTTTGGGAGCTTGATACGTGTGGGAGCCTGTGCCTGCCATGGGGCGGCTAGGGTAGCGGGCGGCGGTCGACGCGGTTTCGCCGTGAAACGTGCCATTTTCGTGTAGGCCGCAAAACTGCCTCATGCGGCGCGCGGCGCTGCGTACACCATCTCGACAAGATCGTTCCGACGCTCAAAACGCACGTCTGAACGCTGTTGCGAACGCTCTTCCGGCCCAACGCCCTAGGCCGGAATCAAGTTGGAACACACTCAAGATTCTCCATCGAGGAGGCAGTCATGCTTGCATCGAAGCAGGCGGCCCAGGCCGCCCCACGGTCATCCCATGCTCCCATCAACGTTCCCATCAACGCCCCCATCAACGTTCCCATCAACGTTCGCATCAGCGCTGACAGCGCCGAACGCAACAGCGCGCGCATGTTCACGCTCGTCGCGCTTGCGGCGTTCAACCTCGCATCAACGAGCGTCTCGTCGGCATCCATCATCACCGACCACTTCACACGCGCGGCCGACGAGCACGGACTTGGCAGCGTGATCCAGTGCGAGATCCTCGGCTCGGCCGCATCCAGCATCGACACAACGCTCGTGGGCATCGTCCGTCCGAGCGGAGCGATGGCGTGGGACTCGTATATCGATCTTCACCGCGTTTCCGCGTTGACTGCAGGCAGCTCGATCTCGCTTGCAGAAGCGTCGTCATGGATGGATCGCGAAGCCCGCGGGGAATTCCTCGTCTGGACTCCGTGGTCGAGCACGACAATCGACACGACCGCGCACTACATCTCGCCGGTGCATCGCCTCTTGCCACAACTCGATGTGGCAAGCGCGTCGATGTTCCGCGACCTGCGCGAAGACGGCATCGTTGGCAGTATCACGATGCGCCTCGCAAGCCCGTCGAGCCAGTTCGTGCGATGGTGGCTCTACGACGGAAGCGGCGCCACCGTTGGGTTCGGAGCGATCGATGTCGGCGAGATGGAGTTCACGCTCGCGATCGAGGAATCGCTCGGCGCGAATGCCGAACTCGTGCTCTGGACGCACGAGAAGTTCGGTGAAACCGGCGCGTGGCATCACGTCTACAACCGCAGCGTGTACGGCGGATCTGCAGTACCCACGCCCGGGGCACTCGCTCTCCTCGGCCTCGCGATCGCCGGCAGCGCGATGCGCGCGCGACGGCGTGCGTGAATTCGTGTGGAGCCGCTCGCGTGTGCAAACGTACTTGCAATTGACATGCACTCACGCAAGCCATTTGCCCCGCCGCGTAGAGGTTTGCTGCGATCGCTGCTCGATCCACAATCGGGCGTGATCAGACTTCTGCGCGGCGGGGCAGCATCAAAGCGATGACCACCGACGCGAGCGTCCACGCGATCACCGCGTCGGCCATGTTCGAATACATGTAGGCAAGCGGCAGGTGGAAGAAGTTGCCCGCCACGCCCCACGTCGCGAGCGCCGTGAAAAGCGAGATCGTGAACCCGAGGAAGACGCGCCGCCCGGCGCTTCCGCGCGCGCTTGAGAGCACGCACGTCAGGAGAAGTGCCGCGACGAATTCAATGACGAAACCGCGTATCAGTTCCGACGGCGCCATTGGCGCGATGCCGCCCTTCCGGAAGAGGACGAGCGCGATCGGGCCCTTTGACATCCGATCCTCGAACGACTTGTTCGCCGCAACGACCTCGGGGTCGGTGGTCTCGGTCATGTAGGTCTCGGGCATCGAAGGCAGGAAGTACGCGCCGTCATCGGGCAACGCCGCTTCCAGCGTCTCGAGGATCGCCGCGTCCGACTTCGTCGTCGGATAGGCGAACTCCCAGATGCCGATTGCGGCGTAGGCGAGGAACCCCCAGAAGAAGACGACGATTGCGGCGACGAACGCAGCGAGCAAGTGGCGCATGCGCGCACGCTACCGCGAACGCAGGAAGCGCGCTCAAATGCGGCCGCAGGTGATTTCCCGCTTTGTCACCGCACCGCGGGCGCGCACGACGCGTCGAGGTCGGGCTTCGTCGTCCAACGGTGCTTCGCGTCAGGCTTCTCGATCTTCTTTCGTAGGACAACGGTGTTGTCGAGATCGAGGTCGCCGGTCCAGATCCACTTCGCGCCCTTGAAGTCGTGCTGGTAGTACGGCTCCTTTGGTTGGATGCGCTGCTCGGTGTACTCGACCGCGTTCTCCCACTTCGAATCATCGAAGTCGGCCGCGTACCAACGCTCGGGGAGTTCCTCGATGCGCACCTTCGGATTGGCAGTATCGCGATCGATCGGGCCGTGGAAGAAGCACTTCGCCTTCCATGACGCGTCGGTGACCGTGCCATCCGCGAACTTGAGGATGAAGCCGCCGTCGCCGATCGCGTTGCCGTATTCGCAGCCGGTCTTCGGGTCGGCGTTGTCCTTCGCGAGCACCGCGATCGTCATCGGATATTCAGGGAGGATGTCGATCGCGACGACGTTGTGCGGAAGGAAGTCGATCGAATCCACCGCGACGAGTTTGCCGTTGATGTACATGGCGAACCAGTTGTCGGCGTAGCCGGCGGCCTTCATGGTGTCGGACATCGCGGGCTTCACGATTCCGTCTTGCCCCGCCGCCGGCGGCTTGCGGTTGCCGCCGCGTCCGCCGCCCTGCTTGCGCGGAGCGTCTTGCATCGCGAGTGAAAGCCCGCCGAGGACGAGGAGTGACGCGGTGAGGATTGTTGTCGTCTTCATGGATTGAACGCTCTCGCAGCACGAAGGCGCGCCGCTTGATTTCACGCAGGGTTTGATTGCACGCAGGGTTTGATTGCACGCAGGGTTTCATCTCACGCACGGCTTGATCACATACGAATCGATGACCGCGCCGTTGGCTTCGGGCTTGGCGGGCTGACTGCCACCCTGTCCCCCACGCCGCGCGCGGCCTCCGCCCCAACCTTCGCCCGCGGCTCCACCCGCGTCGGCGATCGCGGTGCGGATGAACTCGACCTTCGCGGTTCCATCGTCGGCGATCCCGACACGCACGTGACCCGGGCTTCCATGCAGCGTGCCCGACGTGTAGCCGTACTCCTCGGCGCTGCGCGTGTTGCCCGCGAGATTGCCAGGTTGCGGCACGCACTGGTAGTGCACGCCGTCGAGCGTTGAGTGGACGTAGAGGTGATCGTGTCCGTGGAAGACGGCCGAAACGCCGTGCTTCACGAGCAGCTG
>Ga0315899_10003946_pt1 | contig 16087 bp, 24 predicted proteins | sample LakEriMetagenome_2_FD_203518 | JGI IMG/M metagenome (GOLD analysis project Ga0315899, IMG submission 203518) | Freshwater fungal communities from buoy surface, Lake Erie, Ohio, United States - Buoy 4 MA112 | ecosystem: Environmental > Aquatic > Freshwater > Lake | place: USA: Lake Erie, Ohio... | reverse complement strand
ACGCCGATTTGATTGCTGCGGGCTTGGCTCCATTCAATCCAGAGTCTGCAGCCTTCAAAGCTGGGCGCTTGATGCTGGAAGAAATTGATGAATGCGTGGATGCGGGACACAGCTTTGCTTTTGAAACCACGCTGTCAGGCATGGTCTACTTGAAAAAAATCGCCTTGTGGCAAGCCCACGGCTACCAAGTTAAACTGTGGTTCTTGTCATTACCCAATGAAGACATCGCTGTATCAAGGGTTGCTCGCCGTGTTTTGCAAGGTGGTCACAATATCCCTGAAGATGTAATTAGAAGACGCTTTAAAGCAGGATTGGCAAACTTCCATAAGCGTTACAGCAAGGCTGTTGATTCATGGGCGTTTTATGACAGTTCTGGCATGCATCCTAAGCTCATTGACTGGAGTAGCAAATGAATACCAAAGACATTCGCACCTCGACTGATCCAGATTTAGCGGGCTCATATGCGGCCATGGAACGTGCCGCTCGTTCAGCTCAAGATCTAGCCATCAAAACTAACACGGGTATCGTTGTTGCAGTTGACGGCAAGAACGTTGAATTGACAGCCGCCGATTTGATCAAGCTTCGTGACCAAGAGAAAAATCAGCAATAGTATTAATCAAAAAACTTTTTTGGAAAGTCTTTGTCTTGGACGAATTTCAGAAAATTTCACTGGCTTTAGACGAGATAAATAAGTCTCTTAAATCTCAGTCTATTGAGATTGCTGAACTTCGCAATCAAGTTCAAAAACTAATTCAAGTTAACACTCCAACATCTAAGTGCGCTGAGATTGAGCCAGACTGCGGTTATGAGTGGATGTGGGTTCGCATACAACTTGACGCTACTACATGGTCACGAATCAAATCTGGAGAGCATCTAACAGTCAAGGGTAAAGGATGGATTCCAGACGAAACTGCAACTCCCGATCCAAAAGATGAAAGCTTCTATTGGGACTACTGGCAATTTAATGGCGGAATTAACAAACCAATGAAAGTCACGATGGAAAGTTTAACTGACCATTTTGATGAACCTGAAGATCTCATTGCATACGAAGGTCCGTTACGCGAAGAATTTATTCGTGAATTTGATCAGGACTAACTTTTTCGGTAAATACTGGATGCACACATACCAAGCATCAGTTCGCGCGCAGGTCAAAGGTCGCAGCCAAGTAATCAAAACAGAAGTACGGGCCTTGAACGCACAGGAGGCGCGTTGGCTACTATGGGCTCAGTTCGGATTTCACAGTATTCAAGCAGGTCCGAGTCAGATCAAAAACCCAAAGTAAATTCCCAAAAAGCTTATTGACGCATCACTTCCAACGTAGATCTAATTTACGGTTTTGTGCAGCGCAATCGCGCAGGTAAAGGTTGATTAAACTTTGATATGGAATACCAACTTGGTCAGAAATTTCTTTAAAGTAGCCAATTGAGTCCTCATCCAGACGAATGGTAATTTGCTTGCTCAATTTAGCAGCATATGGATTCTTACGTGCCTTGCTGAAATCGTATTCTTTTAGCATATTGCGTGGTCGTCATCAACTCACTCAACAGCCAGCTCAACTTTGCACCCTACGCGTGAGGCCAAAGTGATGAGCATATCGAGACTGAACTTTTCAGTCTTACCGCTCAATAGATCACTCACCCGGCTTTGAGCTACCCCAAAGCGCTCAGCAACTTGAGCTTGAGTCCAACCTTCTGATTGAACAATTAGGCGAACGTGGTCTATCAACTCCGCTCGCATCTCCATAACCTTGGCATGCGCTAAATCACTCACCCACCAACTCCATAGCCAACTCGCGAGGGTTATCTGTGCGTTCGCTCACATCTAGCATTTCAATGCCCAGCACTTTGCCTTCGACGTCATAGTCAAACACAACACCGGGTCGAATTTCTTCGCTCTCAGCCACAGTGCCTGCACGCAAGCGGATATACATGGCATCGGCTTGCTGATCGTATTCAATTTTCATGGTGAAACTCCATACTTTTCAAACTTGCTAGTTGCCATCACAGTGACGACCAACACAACAACGTCACCTTCACTGATAACTCGAAGTAACTGCTTGTTACCAGACCTTTCAATGAAACCTTGCGACTCTATTCGGCCATTGTCGGCGGGTATTTGCCGAAAAGGATTTTTCAGCGTCGCCTCAACCTCCTGTAGGCTAATTCCTCGCTCAGCCATGCGGGCTAGAGCATGTTTTGTGTAGGTAATTGTCTTCTTTTTGATTATATAACTACTTTAATAATTCCGCATAAAATTCAATTTAATACTCACTTGGCAGCATGATGACCCAGTGCTCTCCATCCCAGCAGGCGAAGAGCGTGATGGAGTTAAGGGGAAAGTCAGTGTAAGGAATCTCCTGCCTGGCGTGTTCACGACCATTACCGTCCTCATAGATCATTACAGCCCTGCCCTCCGTTACTTCAACGCGGACCAACACAAACCAATCCGCTGTGCCAATTTCGTATAAGTGGCTGGCAATCGCATCCATCATCCAAAAGCACTCTGCGGCTTCAGCCAAGTACTTGGTGCCATCTGTCAGCAGGTGTCTGCGGCTGATACGGTAGTACTTCTCTGTGCCAATAAATTGATTCAATTGGCTGGGATCAAACTTCTTCATTTCTGTGTCCTTTGTTGCTTGCATGGACACAGTTTGTTTTCAGACACACAAATGGACAACCGACATTTGGTAACCCGATAACTTGGCGGGATACCGAGTAAAAATCACCATGGTGATTTGATAAGTACTCCACCTAAAAAATCCACAGCGCAGAAATTTAGACGTGCAGGACCCATTCGGGCTACAGATACAAACCGCACTACTTGCATAAATTTCAGACGTTAATCGCAAAATGCGACGCGTTTAAAAGCCCTGTAGCACTTCGATTTACCCGAGCGAATACTCGGAGTGCTGAGAACCCGGATCAGCGCTTGAAGGGCTTGCTCGCCTATCTGCGCTGGTTATCCACAGCTCGTGCGAGATATCCACAAAAAATCACGAAAAATTGTGCTTTTAATAGATTTCAAAGTTTGAGCGTTGAAATCATTGAAGAAAAAAACCGTGAAAAAGTTATCCACAGCCAGTTCATATGGCCCTGCTCCCGCTCAGAAACCCAGCAGTTTGGCAGGACTCAGGTTGTCCAGATAAATATATGAAAACACAATGCAATTAACGCAAACAAATGATTTAGGAAATAACACCATGGCACAAGCAAAGACACTGACAACTGCTGAAATTGAGCGCTTGTTAACGCATATCAATACTCGCAAGTACTCAGCACGTAACAGATCAATGATGCTACTCACACACTGGGCTGGTTTGAGAATCGGCGAAGTAGCCTGCTTGCGCTGGAGCGACGTCACAACTACAGATGGGCTAATTAAAGATGAGATCCGCTTACTGCCCGACATGACTAAAGGTCGTCATGCTCGTACTGTGTTTGTAAGCGCCAAGCTCAAAGCAGAATTGCAAGCCTACGCACAGCAAGCCAAGTGCGTAGATCGCAGCTATCCATTCTTTGCAAGTCAAAAAAGCATCAAGGCTGGCTTTAACGCAAACAGCTTGGCCCAAACATTCGCTCTGCTTTACGAAGGAGCTGGACTTGAAGGAGCAAGCAGTCACAGCGGTCGTAGAACATTTTTAACAAACTTGGCGAACAAAGGCACGGCCATACATATTTTAAAAACGCTTGCAGGGCATCGCAGCATCAGCACAACCGCTGCCTATCTCTACAGCAGTCCGAGTCAATTGAAGGCTGCAGTCGAGTTGGTATAAAACAAGATGGATTTGATAGTTGGATTATTGATTAATTGAAAAATCCAAAAAATATTTGTTAGCTGATAACTTGTGAAAATCTACTGAACTCCGACCATATTTGGTTAAATGCTCAATAGTCACCGTGTAACCCGGCATAACGCCGAGCCTGCTTCTAAAGTAAATACCGAATAATGAATTATTTACAGGTGTGTGTATCGCTTTACCGTTAGCCTGCGCTCTAACGCACTGAAAGTGTTCTCCATCATCACAATCAACCTCGAAAGTTACCCCAGGTTCCGGGAAAAAAAAACTTTTTTGAATATAAGCTGGTATGGACAAGTACGCCTGATTCTGCTCTCGGCCAGGCCTTTGTCCCCAATTAAGCCCAGAAGATTTCGGCACCTGCATGGACCCTTTAATTTTTGATGTGAAGGGCAAGGTTACAAATTCAAATTTAGATTTAAGCTTTTCCATTTGAATCCTATGGAAGTCCACTAAAAAACATTTTTTTTGGCATGACAATTTTTGCAGTTTCCCATTCTCCATTACGACTTTGATTCAATGGTAGAAATTCAGAAAATGTATTGAAAGTCAGATTACCTAGTACTCTGAAGCCATCGACAGACGATTCGACTCCGACTAAAAACCAATTTTTGTTTTGACTCGCCACCCTAGCTTCATTCTTTGAAATATAAAAAGTAAATAACTCGCCAGGTCTGACGCTAGTTTTAACTTCCAGAAAAAGTGTTTCTTCAGTATTTTTAATAGAAGGTGATTGAATGTCAAAGCCAGCCGAATCATCTACAAGGGAAATGTGCCTCACCCTAGGTAACTCTTGAGAATCTAAATGGCTATGTAACTCTTGAATTACAGCTAGCTCACCATCCAATCCGATTTTATTTAATAAATCTTGATCAATTTTTTTCAAAAATTTTCTTGGTGGATCAATACAATCCAATATTTTCCAAGCAATTACTGATCCAGTAACTAAGTTATCAACAAGAGACTCAGGTATGAAATTGTTGGCAAGCTTTAAAAAGCCATTCTCAACACTTATCAACTTATCACTCATCAAAGCATCTGCTACTCTAATGCGATCAAAATAAGATTTTCCGTTAGCTGTTGGTGCCAACCGACATTGAATTTCGAAGTCTTTCACCGCCATACCCGATCTGGCGGCAACAACAACTTCAAGGGATAACTCATCCCAAATTAGGGTGTCAAACATTATCTTTAAGGTGATGGTATATATCGTTTAAGTCAACCTCATCTAGCCCGGACATACCATCTGGCAATATTTCATCGTCTAAACCTGGCAGGCTCACTTCAGCTAGACCAGCATCGTTCAAATAAAAACCTAGCCGTTGAATTTTATCTTCAAGCCTTCGTGCAATTCTTTGATCAATCGAGCCTTCACATTGGAGAATAAAGATATTTGTTTCTTGAGTTTTTGGTAAACCGAGTCTGTGAATCCTATCTAATGATTGAAGATAAAGACCAGCGTTGTAGCTTCGATCCAAATAAATTGCTTCATGACATTCTTTATGCAGACTAACACCTTCTCCTAAGGTTTGCGGGTTACTCAATAAAACTGAACAAGAGTTCGTACTTCTAAACTTAAGTAACTCGGCTTTACGTTCTTCCTGGGTAGAAATTCCATAAATTAATGCGGGGTTGTAAGGCTCAAGCAAACGTTTTAGTGCCAGTAGGTTAGCTATAAAAGTACTCCAAATCAGTACCTTTCTACCCTCCTTCGCAGCTTTCGAAACATATCGAGCTACCCATTGATACTTTTCAGGGATTTCATGGGTCGCATAATCTTCTAAAACAGACATCAAACGCTCTTGACCAGAAAGTGCCTTTGGAGGCCATGTAAGTCCAAGGTATGCGTCCTCCTTAATTGTTCGCATCAGTAACCCAGGGTTAGTTGCTGCTGCAATCAAAGTCATAACCGCCTTACCTCTGCGACTGAAATATCCGCTATCAATGCTCGAAATTTCAAACTGCCCGATAAACGACTGCCTCAATGCTGCGTACACATCTTTTTGGACCCTACTCATTGGAAGTTCAATTGATGTAATTTTCATCGAAGGGAGCTGCAACTCCTTCTTTGTAGTTCTTACAAATACGCCTCCTCGTTTCAGTGAACTTAAACGAGAGTCGCTAAAAAATTCTCTTGGTACTCCATTCCAAGATAACGAAAAAAGATTTCGTAAGTCCTCCTGGCTCTGAGGCATTGGTGTACCAGTTAACAAGTCAATTCGTTTTGCGTTGTTTGCTAATTCACGGCAAGCGCGCCATCTTATTGAAGCGCCACCACCTTTTATTCGATGCGCCTCATCAATTACTAACATGCCAGAGCCAAGGCTGAGCCATTTAACTAAACGAGTTAATCGATTCTCATTTTCAAGTTGTTCATAATTTACGTACAAAACCTCAGTCAATGAATCAATAGGTTCGTCATTAAAGAGAGAGATCGATGGGTTCCGAAATAGCATTGACGAGTCAGACTCCCAAGCCTCAAAAGCAGAACGAGGGCAAACTATCAACATTCGATCTAGTTCTGCACTTGCTCTAAAGAACTCCCAAAGGGCCAAAGTAGTAAGAGTCTTTCCAGCGCCGGGAACTGAAAAATTTGCACCGTTAGGCATACCAATCAGGAATCTAATATTTTTCTTCTGAAATTCGGTTAGTGGTCTATTTACCTTGATAACATCTAAATTTATAGACGCCACATCTGCGTCATCTCGCACTGCAAGTTCTTCAAACTTTGCTATCAAGCCATCTACGCTTTTAAGGGCAACTTTAACTTCATCGTCTATTGTCAATTCATAGCCAAGACTTTTCCAATTCTCTCGAAGCCAAATTTTTCGTTGAGAAAAATCTGGGATACTTACAAAAATAATTTTTGACTTTGAATCTAACTTTCTTCCAAGTGACCACCAATCAACAACTCCATCCCAAACTTCGTCAGGCATAACTCCAACAGGCTCAATTCTGATTTTGGAATCTAATGCCAACGAAATTTTGAGGGTATGCATTTTATTTTTTCTTGAATGCTGAAAATTTCTTGACCAAATCTTCCAACGACTTATTTGCTTTCTTTAATTCGTATTCAAATTTTGTTGCGTCAAAACCCCCTTGAGTGGAAACTTCATTAAAGATGTTTACAACATTTTCGAGGCTTTCTCTAATCTCTCTTAATTCTTCTGCGGGAGTAGCAAGCAACGACTTTCGTTTGTTTTTAGTAATAATGTCCTCAGCAGACAAGACAACTTTCTTTCGTAAGTCTTCAAACTCTGCTGTTAATTCATTAACGATAAAACCTTTATCGTCAACTCGATCACGAATGATTGCCTTTGCAAGTTCCTTAGTGTCGATTTTTTCTCCAAGAACTGGAGGATCTCCCAAAATATCGTCCAACCCATCATCCATCTGAATCTTTTTTAAACTATCTAAGATGGTTGATGTAGGTGAATTTGAATCTAATCTTTTTACAACATCTTCATCGATGAAGTCCTCGTCAATTGCCCTAGTCTGATCTTTGTTAACACCTAGAAACATTGCAACTATTCGAGACCATTTCATCCTATTTGCTGCAGCTAAGTCGTGAGTCTTGAGTGACTCGTACTCATCATTCAAATCTTTAAGGTGCTGACTTTTTGTATCAAAGACTTGGTATGCAAGTGAAGGGGTGGACAACCCTCTAATCTCGTTGATAAGTCTAAGGAGTTGAAACTTTTCATCCAGTTTCTTTTGCCAACCTCTCGTCCATTTCATTTTGTCTGCAATTTGTTTGTCTGTGTTTCCTAGTTTTTTGCACTTCTCAAGCAAAAGCAATTCATTAGTAAATGTGTAGTCTTGATGGGTCAAATGAACCATCTGTAAAAACATTTCAAGATCTAAGATTGCGGAGTCATCTGCATCATCTGGTAAAACAGCTACATCAACTCCTGTTTTGCCTAGTTGCCTCAGCGCTACAACTCTAGTATTACCATTAACCAGCAAACCATTTCTAGTGATCAAGCCTGGGTTTTGTTGACCGATTTGACTAAGTTCTTCTTTTAAATTTTTAAACTCGTCTGTTTTACTCAGCAAATCAGCCAAGACAGCTTGAGCTTGACTTGAAGTTGGATTGCCGTAAACAACTCGATTTTCAGGATGATCCATTAATTGAGCTGAAAGGCGATTATTGTTATGATTTAAAAGTAACGTCTTAGGGTCAATTGTTATTACGGGTAGTATTTTTTTTTGTCCGCGGTATTCAACCTGTAACGTTTTTTTTAAGCCTTTATCACCTTGTTCATCGTTATAAACAATTAAAGATTTCTGGATCTGTGCTCTTCTATATTCGTCATTAATTTCAGTCATAAAATTTCCAATCAAAATTTATCTGGAGTACAAGTGCAACGTATTTGCCAATTTTCACTTACTTAAAAAAGTCTAGATCCTATAAATTTCAATGGTTAGACTTAACGGATTCATAGGGGATATCAGCTAAAGTTTTAGCAATTGCTTCAAAGAGTACCTTAGCGCCATCTGGAGGTACAGCCATTCCAATCTGCCTTCTGACACTTTCTTTTGTTCCCTCAAAAATAAAACTATCTGGAAAGGTTTGAAGTCTTGCACGCTCTCGATTAGTAAGGGCTCGATCTTCAGCCCAGTGGTATACATGGGTCCCTCCGCCACCAGAACCAGTAATCGTGTAAGCTGGTTTTGATGGGTCAAGTCTCTTATAAATCTGACTAATCTGAGCTCCTGTAACATTAAGTTTTAATTCATCAGGAATATTTGCAGTCCAAGCATTTTCACCCGGCTTGATGTGTTTTAAACGTTCCACTACTCTAGGGTGCTGTTTTGTCAATTCATGATTCGACGCCCCATGCCCAATAGGTGGTTTTTCTATTGCATCTTTGCAAGATTTCAATTTTTTCAAATGCGTTGGTGCTGGTGGTCGGAAAATTAAATTTAGGTCTTTACGCATACCAACCATGATGACCCTGTGCCTAGCTTGGGGCACGCCATATTCCTCGAACTTGTATAAGTGAGGTGTAATTACATAACCCTCTCCCGCTTTGGATAAGTCATTTAAGATCTTCAACAGCGTTTTACCTTCGTTTGCACTTCTGATACCGCCAACGTTTTCTGCAATAAAAAAATCTGGATTGTGTTCTTTAAGGATTGGAAGACCGTAACTGTATAAAGGACCAAAATCTCCTTCGATGCCTTTATGCTCGCCTACCAACGAAAAATCATTGCAAGGAAATCCGTAAGCAAAGCCATCAATTTTTGCTATTTTTTTGAGTTGCTTAGCTGTTATTCTTCGTACGTCTTTGCAAATTGCCGTCTCATCAGTTGCACTTTTAACATTGCGGCGGTAAGTTGCTACAGTTTCTTCATGATAGTCAACAGCCCAGCCATGTTCAAATTCAAATTCTGTAAGACTCGAAATAGATTTATTGGCTAACTCAGCACCCATAGCTATTCCACCTGGACCGCAGAACAACTCGCCTAATATAATTTTTTTCATTTTGATTTATTTAATTTCGAGGTAAGTGCTGTAACACACCTATTTTTTAAGTTTTACTTTGAACTTAAATTTAAAAAATTGAAGAGTCTGCTCAAGTACGATTCAGTTACGTCATTGCTCATCGTGCTATTCATAACGATTAAATTTCTTAAACTTTGATCCGAGAATATTGGTTGCCCACTCATTTCTAATTCAAGAAAAATTTGCATGAGAACATTCTTTGTTTGATCTTCCTGTGTCTTTTCAACAAGGACTTGAAATCTGACACCATCAAGAACAAGCTGCCTAAGATCAGACAGATTTACATATCTCGATGAGTCAATGTCGTATAGGCGACGATTGGGGTAACGTTTAATTACTCTTATGGGCTTGTTCTCGTACATTTCTTAAATCAACGATTGGATCAAAAAGTATCACAGAGCAGTGTTTTCACTTGATTTGTAAGTCTACCCCAGCATCTCTTTTTATAAGCTAATTACTCCAACTGTACAAAAAATCAGCTCGGCAGGCTCAGGCCCTGAGCCTGGAGTGGCTCACAGTATGCTTTTAAATACTTAAGACAACTAGCTATATGTTCTTACCCCTCCTAATTTCCGCGTCTATCTGGGTGCCCCTGACAGGTGTTTATATGCAGCTAGCTGAGCAATTTAAAGTGTTTAAACAGCCCAACATGTTTAAACCCAGTGAATTTCAAGCCTTAAACATCAAACTTGACTACGGGCACTCACCAGAACCACAAAGTCTCAGCAGAAGAGAAAAAATTGCTCTTAAACTGACACAAATTACGAAAAAAACAACCGATTAAGCTGAGACAACACCATGGCAGAAATAGATCGTTACTACGCCTACCAGTCCTTGTTCACTGGCCGCAAAGCAGTGCCCAAGTCCGAGATTCTCAAGAAGTTAGAAATCTCATCGGCCACGTTTAAACGCGACCTTGCTATGTTCCGAGACCGTTTAAACACACCAATCTTGTACGACCGCGACTTGGGCGGCTATAAACTCGTAAACCCTGAAGGTCTGCAGCAACTGCCTGGCATGTGGTTCAGTCAAGAAGAAGCACTGGCCCTTATGACCATACAAACCATGATCGGCCAACTCGAGCCCGGCTTGTTGGGCCCAAAACTCAAACCATTGCAAACACGGCTGAACAAAATTCTAGAAACGCAAGGTGCCAATGCCAATGTCTTGGCAGAGCGTATTCGCGTAGTTCACGCTGGCAAGCGTCGCATGCCCTTGAAAGCGTTCGAGTTAATTGCCAAAGCTACGGTAGATCGCAAACAAATCGAAATCGTTCATTTGAACAGGCAAACAGGCGAATCTATCAAGCGCATCATTTCTCCGCAGCAACTCATCCACTATCGCGACAACTGGTACGTGGATGCCTGGTGTCATCTGAGGGGCGGCATTAGAAGTTTTTCGATAGATGCTATCGAAAGCGCCATGTTGTTAGACGAAGAAGCCAAGGACATTGACCGCGAGCAACTTCTCAAAACAATGCAAAGTGGCTATGGCATCTTCGGTGGTCAGGCCAAAGCTTGGGCCGAGTTGAAGTTCACACCTGAGCGCGCGCGTTGGGTGCAACATGAAGAATGGCACCCAGACCAAAAAGGCACGTTGCACAAGGACGGCAGTTACACCCTACAAGTGCCCTACTCCGACGAACGCGAACTAATTGGCGACATTTTGTGCATAGGTCCCGACGTCAAAGTAATAGGCCCCACCACGCTGGTCAAGCAAGTGAAAGAAGCCATCCAGAAAATGCTTAAGCAATATTAAGCATCTGATTAATCCTGCCCAAATACAGCCCCCAACCCAGTAGCCACCGACCCCATTCGCGTGCTGCCATCTGAGCTAAAGCACCCCTGCTGAATAAACACAGAACCATCTGACCCCACAGTGGTTAAACCCATGGTGGTGTAGGACGTGCCATTAGTTGAAATACTGAGGCTGTCAGAAATCTTGTGAACAGTATCGCCTGAATCAGAAACTGCAAAACTACCTAAAATTTGCCAAATAGACATGGTGTGCTCCTTAGAAAAAACCTTTGATGCCGTGACTATGGCTCACCAAAAGCTCACCAAATGAGCTACTCAAGAATTTTTTTAATCTTTGACTTGTCTTAAGCTTGCGCAAAAATTCAAGGAAAACAATTTAACCAACATACTGTTGTTTGATGCGATCAAGATGCAATACCTCAGCTGATACTGCTTAGGTAGGGTTGGCTCAAAAACACTGATCTTTTTGAATCACGCCATTCAATTTTAAAAAGGACTCATCATGTTTGAGATAACCGACAAAATTAAAGACAACATAAAAGATGAAGCTTGGCCTTACTTTTTGCGTCTCAATAAGAGAACAAGTTGGAATGACGAATTAAAAGAGCATCTAGAAAAACTTAAAGTTTTTCTCAAAAGTAAAAGCTACATATCTTTTGTAGGACATCCAAATAGGTATCACTTGACTCGAATTGGAGATTCGTGTCTTTACGACGTACCAAGTTTTAGAAAAGGTGCTTTAACCGTAAGCGTCCGGCCATCCCATCTGGCGTAGCCAAATAAATTCTAAGATTATCGTATCCACGTAAAAGATCGTGGACACATGTACACCAATACTCAACTTTCCAAATCAGCATCTGGTCGTCGGTCATACAGCCCGGAGTTCAAAGCCCAAGTGGTTGCCACTTGCCGTATTCAAGGCATGTCCGTCGCCTCAGTGGCTCGCCAGCATGGCATCAATCACAACATCTTGCACCGATGGCTGCGTGAGACACCAGCTGTCTCGCTCAAAGATCCGGTATCTTCACCTGCTGCATTTATCCAGCTGCCCATGCCGCAAATCAAGGCTGAGTCAACTCCCGCTGCCAGCGACAATTTTCAAGTTGAACTCAGACGTGGTGATCTGATGATCAAAGTGTCTTGGCCCGTCGCATCGGCCTCTGAGTGTTCTCGCTTTCTTGCTGAGCTTTTGCGTTGATCCGCATTGACGCAGTTTGGATGGCAACACAGCCGCTGGACATGCGGGCCGGAGCCGACACCGCCTTAGCCCGAGTGGTGCAAGTCTTTGGTGCAGCCCATCCTCACACCGCTTATTTGTTTGCCAATGCCCGGGCCAATCGCATGAAGGTGCTGGTGCACGACGGTGTGGGCGTTTGGCTGGCAGCGAGAAGGTTGAATACAGGCAAGTTTCTTTGGGCCGATGCAAGGCTAACGCCTCGATTGCCAATGAGCGCTGCACAATTGAGCGCACTGGTGCTGGGCTTGCCTTGGCAGCGCATGGGGGATGCGGGTGTGATCACAATTCTTTGAATGCAATTCAATTGGGGCATCTTCTAATGGTCAAGCGCACTTGCACAAGGCACACTACCTTCTCATGAACACCGCATTGGCCGAATTGACAAACTTAAGCGCAGACGAGTTGCGCGCGATAGTCAGCGGCTTGATGCAAAAGGTTGCCAGCAACGCAGCGGTGATCAATGCCAATGAAGTGCAAATCAAGTTCAAGCAAGCGCTCATTGACAAGCTCACGCACGAGAACGCGGTTCTTAAGCGCTTGAAGTTTGGTCTCAAGAGCGAGAAGATGAACGCAGAGCAGCGCAGCTTACTGGATGAAACTTTGGACGCTGACTTGCAGGCTGTCTCGGAGGAAATCGCGCAGGCCGTTCCTGAGTCGCCAGCTGCCAAAGAGAAACAAACTCCCAAGCGCCAGGCGTTACCTGCTGAGCTGCCGCGTCAAATCTTTACGCACGAGCCAGATTCCACAGTGTGCACAGCCCTAGGCTGCGGCGCGCCCCTCAAGCGCATTGGTGAAGATGTGTCGGAGAAGTTGGACTACGTGCCTGGCGTCTTCAGTGTGCACCGTCATGTGCGCGGCAAATGGGCCTGCGCCTGCTGCCAGACCTTGATCCAAGCGCCGGTGGCGCCTCACGTGATTGACAAAGGCATTCCCACCACTGGCTTGTTGGCCCAGGTGTTGGTCAACAAGTTTGCAGATCACTTGCCGCTGTATCGCCAAGAGGCCATCTTTGGTCGCTCGGGAGTCTCGATTCCACGCTCCACACTGGCGCAGTGGGTGGGCAGTTGCGGGGTAGAACTGCAGCCTCTGGTGGATGCTTTGAAGCGTGACATTCTGACTCGATCGGTTCTGCACGCTGATGAGACGCCGGTGCAAATGCTCAAGCCAGGCAACGGCAAAACGCACAGGGCTTACTTGTGGGCTTATGCGGCTGGAGCCCATGAGGATATCAAGGCGGTTGTTTATGACTTTTGTGAAAGTCGCGCAGGAGCAAATGCCAAAGCGTTCTTGGCCGACTGGCGTGGCGCCCTGGTGGTAGACGACTTCAGTGGGTATAAGCAATTAATGAACGGTGGTAACAACCAAATCATGGAGGTGGGCTGCTGGGCGCATGCGCGGCGCAAGTTCCATGACTTGCAACTGGCCAATCAAAGCCAAATTGCCGAGCAAGCGGTGGCGCAAATTGCACAGATTTATGCCATTGAGCGGGACGCTAAACACCTAGGCCATGAAGAACGCCTGCGAATGCGGCAAGACAGAAGCCAGCCCTTGGTAGATACTTTGTACGAGTGGCTGAGTCTTAACCGGCAAAAGGTACCCGAAGGCTCGGCAACAGCAAAGGCGATTGATTACAGCTTAAGGCGATGGACGGCGTTAACGCAATTCTTGCGAGATGGCCAATTGCCAATAGACAATAACTGGGTGGAGAACCAAATCCGGCCGATTGCGATTGGGCGAAACAATTGGCTGTTTGCTGGTTCGCTTCGGGGTGGTCAGCGCGCCGCAGCGGTGATGAGCCTGATCCAGTCGGCCAAGCTGAGCGGCCATGACCCGCATGCGTATTTGAAAGATGTGCTCACGCGATTACCTACGCACTTGAACAGCCGAATTGACGAGTTGCTGCCGCACCGCTGGCTACCAGCTTAGTATCTACGTGTCCACGCTCTGTGAAGTGGACACGTATCTCTTATTCAAAACCCACCTAGTGCGAGTCGAAGTTGAAAAAACCACCAAGTAAAAATCGTAGACAGAAATACGCCTACCAACTGTTGGTGGTGTTGGAAGGCAGTGAGCCAAAAATATGGCGCCAACTTAGCGTGCCAGGCAACATGACGCTGGCGGACTTGGACCGTATCATTCAAGCGGCGATGGGTTGGACCAACAGCCGCTTGCACCAATTCAACATTGAGGGCCAAGTCTATGGCGTGCCAGATGATGAATGGATTGAGGATCTACCAAGCTTGCCTGATGATGAATTCACTTTGGACGCAGTGCTTGGAAAAGAAGTTAAAAACTTCTTATACGAGTATGACTTTGGAGATGGCTGGCAACATGAGGTTGAAGTAAAGATGGTCATGATTGCAGACGAGATGCTCTACAGTTGGCCCATGTGCTTGGCTGGTGCCAATGCGTGCCCACCAGAAGATGTTGGTGGCTTGGGTGGTTATGAAGAGTTTCTTGAGGCCATTCAGGACCCCTTGCATGAAGAGCATGAGTCCATGCGCCGATGGTGTGGCGGACCATTTGACCCCAAAGGGTTTGACGTTAACTCGGCCAATCGTGATATTCGCAGGTGGCTGTTGGAGGCTGAATAAGCTGACGTACCCTAGATTAGGGATTCCACGTCAAGATGTATTTGCCGGACGCTTACCTTTAACCGAATTTAGAGGAAAACGAATTAGAGTTGTCTGCGTGAGTTCTGGTCGCTATGAACGATTGTTAATGGCAGGCGTCGTAGGACTAACCCCAAAAAATAAAATCAAAATAAAGGAAAAAATCACCTATGTTTTTCCTGCGATAGGAGATCACAAGATTGCCTACCTTGGCAGAAGGTATATGGTGATTGAAGCGAAAAGTAAAGCTAACATAGAACTTTACCAAGGTTCATTTGATTCGATTGATTTGAAATCGTGTGACCTGATTCTGCTAGACGGCAAAGACTGCTGTCCTATTGCCACATTCAATTACGAACCTGATGATAAATTAATTGGCAAATTAGTAGGCTGGTCATTTCCTGAAACATTCTCAGATTTGCGTACAGCTGTTCAAAAAATGGCCAAGCAAAATGAACGATTTAGCACTTCAGTCACAAATTAAATGCTTAACTATTTTTAATACAAATGGTTATTTTACGATTTCGATCTAAAAAATTGAGGCCATTACCATGACAAATGAATCTGAAAAAAAACTTCTTAAACTCATCAAGTACGAAGTTTTTTCAAACGAAATAAAAGATGCAATAAATGATGTGCTTGAGACGGTCAGCTTACAGCGCAAGCAGCAAATTCAGCCTTCACCTTTTCAACGTCCTAAATCTTTTAAGCGTTGGTCTAAAGAGGAGGAAATTAAATTAGTTGAAAGTTTTCTTGCGGGTACAACTTTGGACAAAATCGCAATGGAGCACGAAAGAAGTTGCAATGCTATTTTTCAGAGATTACTTCTGACTGGGATAGTTTCGTTAAGTGAACCAATAAATTTTGGTAAGTCGCCAAAGCCTTCTAAAGAATCAGCACTAGCCAGTATCGCGACTGTTAAACCAATATTACCTGGAAGAATTTGCACAAACTGTGGCGAAAGAATTGATCCGCTTCGGCTATCTGCGCAGCCATACGCATATAGGTGTGTACCCTGCCAAAAAGATTTTGAAAAACTCACTGGACTTAGCATGAACGGGAATTTTTCTTAAGCTTTGGTTTAGGCATTTCCACTAAGCGCATCACTCGTGCATGAAGACCCAAAGTGTTGAGCAAATTGATTTCATCTATTTGATCTTGCGATATTTTTTCTCC
>Ga0315899_10003943_pt1 | contig 16090 bp, 13 predicted proteins | sample LakEriMetagenome_2_FD_203518 | JGI IMG/M metagenome (GOLD analysis project Ga0315899, IMG submission 203518) | Freshwater fungal communities from buoy surface, Lake Erie, Ohio, United States - Buoy 4 MA112 | ecosystem: Environmental > Aquatic > Freshwater > Lake | place: USA: Lake Erie, Ohio... | reverse complement strand
GCGCATGGGCCGCACCGTAAAGCGCAGCACCGTCTTTTCCGCCTCCGCCGATACCTGGTCGCACACTTCCATGCTCGCCCGCTGACGAGCCTTGCCCGTCGCCACGTTCTTCGAAAGCTGCGCCACATCCTCAAATCGCATGAGCGATCCGATCTCCTTGCCCGTCATCTCACCCTTGTTCCGCTTCAGAAAGACAGCCGCCGCGCCGTTCACCACGCGCACTTTGCCTTCATCATCCAGCACGATCATGCCCAGCCACAGCGCATCAAACGCGGCCGCGTAATCACCGCCGCCCGCCGCCGTCACGCCCGCCGTCAGTCGCGCCGCCGCATCTTCCAGCGAGGTCTGCTGCTTCTGCTGCTCACGATCATCCAGCAGCCGGTTCCACGCCAGAGCCTCAGGCCCCAGGTCCTCCGCCAGCCGCAGCCCGCTCGCAGGCAGTTGGCCATCTTCAAATTCGCTCGCAAATCGCAGCGTCTCCTGAATCGCGCCCAGCGCACGCATCCGCATGCGCATCTTGCGATACATCACAAGACCCATCGACAGCACTACCGCGCCCGTCACGCCAATCCCGATCTGCGTGCGCACGTGCTTGAAGGGCTCATACGTAAACGCCTTGCTCACTTCCAGAATCGCATTGCCACGCCCCGCCACCGCCACCGGCGCACGCGCCGTGAACGTGTCATCGCCATACGTCGTCGTCACGCCCGTGTGGTCGTTGCCCGTCCACTTCTCAGGCAGCTTCGCATCCAGATCGCGCTTGCCGCGCGTATCCGCGATCACCGTGCCATCCGGCAGCGTCACACTCGCGCTCGCCAGCCCCTGCGCCCGCGCGAACTGCTCCAGCAGCGCCTGCGTCGTGCTCAAATCATCCTGCGCCATCGCCAGCGCAAGCCCGGGCGTCGCGCTCCCAGTCGCCTGCGCAAGCGTGTCCTGCTGCGCTTCAGTCAGCGTCGTCCGGTGCGTGTAGTACGTCCACGCGCCCGCGCCAACCACCGTCGCCGCCACCATCCCCGTGATGAACATCCCGGCAATCGCGACGACGCTCTCGCCTCGCGCAAATGCCCAGCCCGTCAGCCACGACGTGGCTCCCAGCGGCGCAGGTTGTGTCCGACTTGTATTGCTGCTCTTGCTCACAATGCACCTCACGGTTCGCGCACAACTCGCGCTCAACCCACGTATCGGCCTCTTTGACTCACCAATAAAGGCAACCCCGCCGCTTCCCGTCTTTGCGCAATCTTGTTGCAGTCTTTATTGCACCCTGACGCTTGCTTCACATTGCACGGCTTTCATCTACCGCTTGCAAAACCGCCCGCATAAACCGCACAGTCGCTGCAAAGCGTTCACGCTCATCGAGTTGCTCGTCGTGATCGCAGTCATTGCGCTGCTGATCGGCCTGCTCCTGCCGAGCTTGGGAGCCGCCCGCGAGAACGGGCGCGTCGTGAAGTGTCTGGCCAACCTCCGCTCCCTCGCCCAAGCTTCACAGTCCTACGCCAACTTCAACAAGGGCTTCTTCTGCTCGGGCGCGTTCGATAACTCCCGCGAAGAAGGCAACGGCCGCATCGATCAGGTCGGCTGGGTCGCTGACATGGTGAACGGCGAGTACGCCGTGCCCGGCAAACTGCTCTGCCCCAGCAGTCCCAGTCAGTTCAGCCAAACGCTCGCGCAAGGTCGCCTCAGCGGCGGTGGCTCGTGGGCCGTCTTCACCAACGCCGACGTTGACGGCCTCATCGACGCAGGCTTCAACACCAATTACGCCCAAACCTGGCAGATGGCCCACACCGACGTCAAGAACCACTCGCTCTTTGGTTCCGCCAACGTCTACCGCCTCCGCACCAACAACGTCGGTCCGCTCAACGAGAAGAACCTCGCCATCGCCCCCACCAGTCAAGTCGCTCTCTTCGGCGACGGCTTCGTCGCGATGGGCCCCGACGAAACCGACGACACCGTCGTCTATCGCGGCACCCAGTACCGCGGAGCCAAGACACTCACTGACGGTCCCGTTGCCATGGTTCGTCCCCCCGGCCTGAACTCAGGAACAGGCCGCCAGAACTTCACCGATCTTGGCTCCGCGCACGGTCGCGGCGGCAAAGTCGTTGATGGCACCGTCGATCACGATCGCAACCTCGGCAACATCGCTTTCGTCGACGGACACGCCGCCACCTTCCGCGACGACACCGTCCGTGACGGTCGCTGGGGCGGCAGCGGCGAAGCGTGGAACGGCACCGCCGTGCTCCGCTACCACGAAGTCGAAGGCAAGGTTTACGGCGGCTGGCTCACTCGTCCTGGCCTCTGGTAATCGCATCGCGTTTCACTCTCGCGGGCACGATGCCCGCGCATTCGTCTGCCGCTGGAGCGATCAGAGGAGATCGCGTCAGCACCCGCCATCGCCGCGCGCACGCCCGGCATGGTCGCTGAGTCTTTGGTTGAGAGAAAGTCCTTTCCGTTTCTTTGTCAGTTCACTCGGAAGTTCAGGGAGATCACCATGTCCACCACGTCCAAGCTCGCATCCATCGTGGCCCTCGCCGGCCTTTCCACCGCCGCCTTCGCCCAGTTCACGCGCGACTCCGTCGTGATCAACGAGATCATGATCAACGTCCCCAGCCCCGACGCCGACAACACGCGCGAATGGGTCGAACTCAAGAGCGCAGCGCCCAGCCAGCAGCTCACCAACCTGTGGTTCGTCGTCATCGATGGCGACAATAACGCCGCAGGCAATAGCACTGCCATGGGCAAGATCGACATGGCCATCAACCTTTCCAGCTACACCACGGGCAGCAACGGTCTGCTCCTCCTGCGCGACAACGCCCTCGTCCTCGTCCCCAACCCCGCGACCGAAACCACCGTCGTGAGCTTCAGCGACTGGACCGGCTGCACAGGCGCCAACAGCGACACCGTCGGCGCCATCGATATCGAAAACGGCAGCGCGACCTATCTGATCGTTGAAGGTTTCACCGGCACCATCTGTCAGGACCTTGACACCAACAACGATGGCACGCTCGACGCCCAGCCCTGGTCCGGCATTGTCACCGCCGTCAGCTTCATCAACGGTGATGACTTCGTCGCGAACATCGCCGCCGCCAGCTACGCCATCCAACTCGACGGCATCGACCTCACCGACCGCGACGGCATCGATCCTGCGTGGACGCCCGACGCCTTCTCGCGCCTCTGCAATGGCTACTTCGCCTACGACGGCTTTGGCCTCAGCCCCGGCCCCTGGATCAACGACCCCACCGAGTTCCTCACCGTTCCCGCTGGCATCACCATCCCCAGCAACTTCACCATGACCCCGGGTGTCGCGAACATCGAAGAATGCCCCGCCGCTGGCTGCGATGACATCGACTTCAACAACGATGAAGTCTTCCCTGATGACCAGGATGTCGTCGACTTCTTCAACGTTCTCGCCGGCGGCGACTGCCCCGCTTGCAACGACATCGACTTCAACAACGATGAAGTCTTCCCCGACGACCAGGACGTGGTTGACTTCTTCAACGTCCTCGCCGGCGGCGAATGCTGATTGATTCTGATAGCCCGCCCCTCCAGGGCGGGAGTCGAGCAACGCTCCAAACATGAAATGGCAAAGCGCCCGAGCAACACGCTCGGGCGTTTTCATTCTCTGACTCACTCAGCTTGTGACGAACCCGTGACGGACCCAAACCGCTTCTCGGCAGTATCACATGACATGCACACGCGCGTGCGTGCGTCATGTCGGGTTGCTAACTGCAAGGAGCCGTCCATGTTCACTCGTCCGCTCACTCTCGCTCTCGCTTCTGTCACTGCTTTGTCACTCAGCGTGTGCAACGCCCTTGCCTGCCCGCCCGTTGTCGATCCGCAGGGCCAGTCCGTCACCCAGCCTCAGCCCGTCGTGCGCATCGCCCTGCTGCTCGACACCAGCAACAGCATGGACGGCCTGATCGGCCAAGCCAAAGCCCAGTTGTGGAACATTGTCAATCGCTTCAACCAGAGCTGCAAGTTCGGCCAGAAGCCGCGTCTTCAGATCGCCCTCTACCAATACGGCAACGACACGCTCAACCCCGAAGGCAAGTGGATCCAGCAAGTCTCCGGGTTCACTTCCGACCTCGACGTGCTCAGCGAAAAGCTCTTTGGCCTGCAAACCAATGGCGGCACCGAACTCTGCGGCCCCGCCATCGGCGCGGCTCTTCGCGATCTCGCCTGGGCCAAGCAACCCGGCGACGCAAGTTTCATCTTCATCGCAGGCAATGAACCGTTCGATCAAGCGACATACAGCGAAGAGATCGCCGACGCGGTGCGTCAAGGCGTGCGCATCAACACCATCTTCTGCGGCACATACCAGGAAGGCGTGCACGGCAAGTGGCTCGATGGCGCCACGCTCGGTCGCGGCAAGTATCACGTGATTGATCAGGCCGCTGAAATCCGCCACATCCCCACGCCCTACGACAACGAAATCTCGCAGTTGGGCGTCGACGTCAACGCCACCTATCTCGCCCTCGGCGCCAAGGCCGAAGAGTCCCGCAAGCGCCAGTCCCGCATGGACGAGGCCGCTGCTGACGCCGCGCCTGCTGCCGCGCTGGAACGCGCCGTCACCAAAAACTCCGCCAACTACGTGACCGACTGGGATCTGGTGCAGGCCGTCGTCGACAAGAAGATCAAGCTCGAAGAGATCAAGAAGGATGAACTCCCCGCCGAACTGCGCAATCTCTCCGTCGCCGATCAACAGACGCGCATCACCGATCTCTACACCCGCCGCACCGCCATCAACACCCGCGTCGCCGAACTCACCAAGCAGCGCGAAGTCTTCCTGTCGCAAGCCCGCCAGCAGGAAGCCAAACCCACGACGCTGGGCGACGCCTTGGTGCAACTCATCACCGAACAAGCCACCGAAGAAGGCTTTGTGTTTGAATGATGAGGGCGAGAGCGAGCAAACACGCCATCAAACGACAAAAGCAAAAACGATGCTTGCACCAGCAAGCATCGTTTCTTTGCATCTTCCCCTCGTTGGCTTTACCGTTCACTCCTCCCGCGGATGCCGCAGCCGCTCCAGTGCGGGATGCCGCTGCGCCTTCTTCTCTCGCATCTTCTCCACCACCAGAGGCGGGCACATGCTGTTGAGCGCACTCAGATCATCGCCCATCGCGGCGATCTGACGAATGAGGCTGCTGCTGGTGTACGCGAAGCTCTGCCCCGCGACGACAAACGCCGTCTCAATGCCCGCGACTTCGCGATTGGTCACCGCTTGCTGCACTTCGTACTGCAAGTCACTCAGATTGCGCACGCCGCGCAGCAGAATCGCCGCGCCGATCTCTCGCGCAAAGTCGACGGTCAGACCTTCAAAGCTCTCGACGCGTACCGGCGCGCCGTCGGTGTGCTTCGCGACCATCTCCGCGATCAGTTGCCGCGTCATCTCCACGCGCTCATCCGCCGAGAAGAGCGGATCTTTCCCCGGGTTGCGGCCCACCGCCACCACCAGTTCATCAAACAACTTCCGCCCACGTGCAATCACATCGAGGTGCCCGAACGTGATGGGATCGAACGAACCGGGATAAACGGCGATGTGTCGCCCAGGGTGTGGCATCCACCCATCGTACAAGAAAAAAGCCCCGGGGCCACGTTGGCCCACAGGGCTGAGAGGGGCAACTTTTTGATCAACGGATCGGGTACAAAGACCAGTGGCACAACGGCGGCTCGCACTGGCGACGAAGGCACGCATACAGCTCGCGTTCACCTATCCGGATAGATGCAATCTACAGGATCGTGATACCGGACGCAAGCCCTAATTCAGAAAGACCTGCATTTATCCCGAGTCCCAATGACGTACAAACTTCAAACGCGAAGAAACGACGCAATTTGCCCGGGAAATCACTTGTTCTTGACAAAAGTGGTCAACGCCAAAAAGGGCAACGCCCCGGGGGGGCGGGGCGTTGCGGGGGCCGAGTAGGGGTGACTCGGCCCGAGGGGGGGCAGGTGGAAGTTCTTCGAAGAACATTAGTCTATCGGATGCGGTGAGTCAAATCTTGACAACGGCCGGAAAGTCGACGGGGGTGACATTCACGTGATTAAAGTAGTTCGTATAGGTGGCAAGCGCGTAATTCGCAACCACTTCCGCGATGGCCCCCTCGCTGTAACCGGCTGACTTGAAAGCGGCAACGTCGGCATCGCTCACAAAGCCGCGTTTCTCGTGCACGGCGAGGGCGAACTTCGCAAGAGCATTGAGCTTCGCATCCTGCAGCGCGCCGCGGCGGGCTTCGACCGTCTGCTCATCGCTCAGGCCGGCGCCCTTGCCGATGGCGGTGTGGGCGCTGACGCAGTATTCGCAGTTGTTGGCCTGCCCCACTGCCAGTTGAATGACTTCGCGCTCTTTGGCGCTGAGCGTGCCCGAGCCGACTGCGCCCGAAAGACTGAGATACGCCTGCAACGCGGCGGGGCTTTGGGCCATGCTGCGGAAGATGTTGAAGTGCTTGCCTGCGAGTGGGCCGTCGAGCAGTTCTTTGCTCTTGCCGGTGACAGTTGCGGGATCGACGGGAGTGATACGAGGCATGATGGACTCCTTGGTGTGGACACGCGGCACGGCGTGCTGTTTCCTCGATGCTTTGATGGCCCGCGTGAAGAGTTGGTTACAAACCCTGAAAGATCACGCAGGTGGGCGAAATGTCGTTACGCTACGACGACGCGAGGATATCGCACGATGGCACACAAAGCACATTTCAAGTCGCGTCCGAAACGATCCGCACGCCGCACAGGTGCGGTGCGCAGCGCTGACGAACGCGCGACGCGTGTGGCGTTGTTCACTGACACCCTGGGCGACGTGAACGGCGTGTCGCGGTTCATTCGCAACGCGGCGGATCTGGCCATCACGACGCAGCGTGATTTCACGGTGGTGACGAGCACCAACTTTACGATTCCGCGGCAGTCCAACATCATCAACTGCGCGCCGATCGTCGCGACGAAGATGCCCAAGTACGAGAATCTCGAGCTGGTTATGCCGCCGTTTGTGAAGATGATGCGGCAGGCGCGCGAGCTGCGGCCTTCGGTGATTCATATCTCGACGCCAGGCTCGGTGGGACTTGCCGGACGCATTATCGCGTCGCGCATGCGCGTGCCGATGGTGGGCGTCTATCACACGGACTTTCCGGCGTATATCGACAAGCTGTTTGTCAATGAGAGCATGACCGAAGGATGCAGCGCGTTCATGCGGTGGTTCTACAAGCCGTTTGCGCGGATCTTCACGCGGAGTGATGACTACGCGAAGCGGCTGGTTGCGCTGGGCATCGATGAGCGCGTGCTGGTGACGCTCAAGCCGGGCATTCGGATTGATGAGTTTCATCCGCGATTTCGCGATGAGAACATCTACACGCGGCTGGGGTGCTTTGCTCAGGCGGTGCGCTTTGTGTACTGCGGGCGCGTGAGTGTGGAGAAGAATCTGCCGCTGCTGGCGCGGGTGTGGCCGCTGGTGCATCAGCAGTTGACGCAGGCGGGCGTGCGGGCGGAGCTGATCATCATCGGTGACGGGCCGTATCGCGCGACGATGCAGGAACAACTGACGCAGTGTGACGTGCGCTTTCTGGGATTTCGTTACGGCACGGAACTGTCAAGTCTGTACGCGTCGGCGGATGTATTTGTGTTTCCCAGCGCGACTGACACGCTGGGGCAAGTGGTGATGGAAAGCCAGGCAAGCGGCCTGCCCGTACTCGTGACAGATCAAGGTGGACCGAAAGAAGTGACTCGGCACGGCGTGACCGGATTGGTGCTACCTGCGAGTGACGATGGCGCGTGGGTGCGCGCGATGGTGGAGATGGGCACGCAGCGCGCGCGGCGCGAAAGCATGGGTGCGGCGGCGCACGCTGCGATGCAGAATTACAGCATTAGCAAGAGTTTTGAGCATTACTGGCGGGTGCATGAGGAGGTGGGGGCTGCAAGGCACTAGGCACTGGGCACTGGGCACTGGGGTCAAGGCAGGAGAGGCAAGGCAAGACCGTGGCCGCTGTTGCGGGCTCGGTGCTTTGTGGGATTGGAGCCAGCTTTCAGTTTCCGCGTGCGTGGGATGATCGGCCCGCTTTGCTCCGAAGAGCAGAGTGGGTAAGCGGCTGGCGCACCGGAATTGGCGGGCTTGGGCTTGTCTCGCTTACGCGAGACATCGTGGCGTGGTCCACGAGGGCTTTGGGAATACGGCCGCCCGGGACGGGCGGCCCACCTCCAAAGGTCGTCCAAGACCGCTGGTGGTTGGTTCGGTTGTTACCAAGTCCGTATTCGCTCGATCATCGGGCGCGTCTGCCGCTTTGTCGCCTTCGACTCCGCTAGCTGACTGCCGCCGCTTAAAGCGAACAGAGGAACTTGGTGACTCGTCACGGGCCACCAGATGCGCATTTTCGCAGAATGTCTGGTGTGATGCAAGAAGAATCGGGGCTGAGGGCATGGATTGAGCGCACAAGGGTGGTCGGCGCGTGCAGATTTCGAGAAGTGTGCGCGCGCAACGCGCCGTGTGTGGGAGTTCTCCGCATCGAAACAGCGCGCGTGGTGCTGTGGGCGGTTGGTGGGTTGCGGCATTCGGCATTCGTGGAGAGGCAGGAATGCAGCGAGGCCTGTGGAGAGAATCGCGTAGGCATCAAGGCATGTGGCGGGGATGGGGATGGGAGTTGGTTAGGCGTGAGGTTGGCTCACCGCTGCCGGGGCTAGAGTGTTTTTCTGGGCTGGTCCGGACGCTGGCACGTCTGGCGATGGAAGCGCGGCGCTCTGCGGCGGGGAAGCGAGTGAGATGATGCGGGGAATGAGAACCAAAGGCACACAGGCAGCCCGCAAAGCCGGGCAGCCTGTGGCACGACGCCAGAGTGATTTTCAGGTGGTGCCACCTGCCGTCCGTACACACATTCAATCTCCCAAGTCGGGTGGTGGAATTGCAGTGGACTGAGGTACCCGATGTGTAGAGAAGTTATTGCTGCTTTGGTACTGGTGGTCTTGACGATTGCGTTTTGTGGTTGCGGATCGAACCGATACGCTTCACATTGCATGTCTGATAGTATCACGATCCAGGCCGTCTCGATGAATGAAGCTAAGGCCGCGATCGATGGGAGTTCTTGCATGCTTCCTGTCGAGTGTGAGGACGAGACGCATTTTGCAAAGATACTTCTACGCGAAGACGGCGCGTCGCTATTGGTGATCGGAGTAGTTGCTCCATCTCGAGCGCAATGCGAGATGTTTCATTCGCAAGCGAGGTACCTTGAGTCACTTGTTTACCGTCGCGAGTTTCATGACGAATTGATTTTGAGAGTGAATGGAGCAAAGCGTCGTCTTCATGGCTTGACGTCCTCAACGAATGACCAGGAATCTACTTTCGAACGTGGTGGCGGAGTTGCGAAACTGCCGGACGGGAGAACTTGGCTTTACTTTGCTGTCAAGTGTGGCGTTGTTCTTAGAAAAAGTGACACATTTCATGTATTTGCTCGCGAGCTTGTCAACGACAACTGCTTCATTTGCGATTGAGATATCGCTGGCGCAAGTTCACGAATTGACTCAATCAGTTGCTCGTGGCAGATCTGCATTCAAACGCTGAGGAGGGGATGTATTACGGCTTGGCACGTGGCACAACTTGGCCAACAACCCGACCTCGCCTGCGTGCCACGGGCTTCCGACTCTGCGGATGCCCGTGCGTCTTGGTGCACCACATTCTCGCAATCATGCCAGTAAGCGGCTTGGTACTGCGGCGAACGTTGAACGCTGCCTCCGCGGGAGGGAATGGGTGGGGGCGTGGGTTGGATTCGCTCGCCCCTGCCGGGGCTAAAGTGTTCTTCTGGGCTGGTCCGGACGCTGGCGCGTCTGGCGATGGAAGCGCGGCGCTCTGCGGCGGGGAAGCTAGTGAGATGATGCGGGTAGCGAGAACCAAAGACACACAGGCTGCCCGCAAAGCCGGGCAGCCTGTGGCACTTCGCCAGATTGATTTTCAGGTGATGCCACCCGCCAGTAACGTTCCTCGAGAGTTACGGAATGACATCTGCAGTGAGTGATATTGACTGCAAAGACGGAACTGCAACCATTTCGTATCGCGTGACTAATAGCTCGACGCTGCAGTCGGCGACTCGACCTCCAGTCATCGGATACACGGAGTGGTATCAGAAGCACATCGGCAATCGTGTAAACAATCTTGTCAATTGCAACGGACCGCTGTCGCGCAAACGCAGTCTATTCAGTGGAAGTCGAGAATTTCGTTCGGAGGAAACCCATGCTGCAATTAAATCGACTTGCCGTCGGATGTATGGTCGGACTATTCATGGCTGTCATGACTGGATGTCACAACGACCCGCCTCGTTCAGCCGATATGGTCGGGTATTGGACCACGACATCAATGAGCGATAGTGGAGCTTTCATGCAGCTAGACAGTGACGGCAGTTGCATCGCGTGCCTGCCGACTGCGTTGGCACCTCCGCCGTATCAAAGCGAGCCTTGCGTTAACGTTCCTATGGCCAATTGGAAGATCGATAGCGCTGGACGCCTATCCATATACAATGCGCGGCAAACCGACGGTGTATATGTGAGCTTTCAGCCTCTCGACATTCGTCGCGCAGGGAAAGGGTATACGTTAGAAACATGGATTCCGGACGACGGCATCGCCATTAAGTTTGTTAAGAGATGATCTAATTGCAGCATCTTGGCTTCTACGGTCAGCTTTTGAGGCAGGTGGCACGAGTTCGACGACAAACTACCTCGCCTTCGTGCCACGGGATTCCGGCTTTGCGGATGCCCGTGCCGTCTTGGTGCAAACCATTCTCTGCAACCCACCGGTTAACGGCTCGGGGTCGAGCTGACCACCCAACACCACCTCGCCACTCTCTCCACCCCGTACCGTCTGGCGGTCCAGACGCCCGGCTGTGAACCAGTTTCCGAGCATCAATCACCCTGCAAAAGGAACGGCTGAAGTATTTGAACACCGCTCGCGCTGCGCCAGAGGCATTTTCGGCGTGCGGCAACCTCGTCGCGACACCGTCACCCTGACCGTCCAACCCGGGTGTTCACCAGAGAATCCGCCGCCTCCCCCACCGCTTCGGCTAGAGAGTTTTTTCGCGGAGGTTGTGCACAGAGAGGACATCAAAGCACGAGCCGCATGCATCAGGCAAGGTGGCTCTCGATGAACCAGAGCAACTTGTCGTTCTCGCGCGAGATGCCGGTGAAGAGGTCGGCGGTGTCTTTGTCGGTGAGTTTGTCGGCGGCGTCGATGGCGGAGCGGGTGAGTTTGCCGAAGGCGGCGAGCGAGTCGGCGATGGCGGGCAGGTGGGCGGGGCCGTCTTTGGCGGTGTAGGTGGGGAGCGATGAGGTTTTGACGACGGCGGGCAGCAGGCCGGGGGCGTGGTGGCCCAGGGCGCGGATGCGTTCGGCGATTTCGTCGGCGGCGGACTCGGCGTGGTCAGCGACTTTGTCGAGCAGTTCGTGCACGGCGATGAAGTTGGGACCAGTCACATTCCAGTGCGCGTGCTTGGCGCGGGCGTGCAGATCGATGGCGTCGGCGAGACGATCCACGAGCAGGGCGGTGACTTTCTCGCGGGTTGCGGGGGCGATATCAATGCGGGAACGAGCGGCCATGAGAACCTCCGGTGTCGCAGAGTTAGATGTCGATGTCGCACAGCGGTGACGGCGCGGCTGGATCAGTAGTCGTCGACATCGGTGATCCAGATGCTCGGATCGCGTCCCATTTGTTCGCCCAGGTCAGCGAGATCATTCATCACGCGCTTGCTGAAGTCGCCTTCTTCCGCGGGCGTCCATTCGTCGGGGACGGCGGCGACGCGGACTTCGACCTCGACGTTGTACTTGAGGCGGAAGATCTCGGCCATGGCCATGAGGTGGCGAATGGAGGTGATGGTGCTGGAGCGAATGGACGTCTCAATGGAGCGCGTGACGATGGCGGGCCAGCGTGCGGAGACGACGCGGGGCAGCGTGCGGAGCTTGTTGTTGAAGATGACCCAGTAGCGGACCTTGGGCACCGGGTCATCGGGGTACATCGCCTTCCAGATGGCGGGGATTGACTCATTTTCTCGCAAGCGACCGCCGTAGATCAGGTTGGCGGTGACGCCACCATCGACGTACATGGTGCCGTCGATATCGCGATAGGGGAAGGCTCCGGGGATGCCGGCGGAAGCGAGGATGATGTCGTGGAGGCGCGACATGTCGCCTTCATCGACGGCTCTGCGTGCTTCGAGGACGAGGCTGAAGACGCGCGGGCTTGCACTGTCAAGGTCGGTGGTGTTGACGGCGAGGATGCGACCGCGTTCGCCTTCGCCTGCGATGCGCTGGGCGAGGGCGAGATCCATGTTCGCGCGCAGGTCGCGCTCGAGGCCGGGCACGACTTTGAAGGAGAGGTTGAAGGGGAGGAAGAAGAACATGCCGCGATCGACGACCCAGTCGCGGCGCGGGTTGCGATAGAGCTGCTCGATGGTGTTCATCGCGGCGTCGTCACCCAGGAAGGCGAAGGGCGCGATAAGCGCGCCGGTGCTGACGCCGGTGACGGCGTCAAACTCAGGCCACGCCAGTGGGTGCGCGGGATCGATTGTTCGCCACCCCTGCATGAGACCGACGCCAAATGAGCCCCAATCGCCGCCGCCGGAGATGGCGAGGAAGTCGATGACGGGTGGCTGCGCTCGCTGACCAGCGCGGTATTCGAGCAGCTCGCGATGGGTGCGCTCGAGGACGGCGGTGAAGCGCTGGCGGGTGACGGCGTGATAGCGCTCGCGTGAGGCCTCGCGACGGCCGATCAGTTCGTCGGTGTCGAGGGTTTTGCGTTCGACGCCGCGACAGGCGCCCAGCATGGTGGTGAGGACAGCGAGCGAGATCAGCGCGACCGCGGAGCGAAACGATCTCATGCAGGGTGTCCTTGCGTGCAGCGTGCGAAAGAGCTTCGCACGCTACCGGAGGTCAATACTCGGTGCCTTCGACGGTCATGCCGGTGAGGGTGGCTTCGAAAGCGCGTTTGCCGGTGGGGCCGCCGATGAGCCCGTAAACGTCGGTGACGAAGCGCTTGCGTTGGCGCTTCACGCCGTTGTTGACGATGAAGAGATCGGTGCCGGGCATGACGGCGTTGCGGAAGGTGCAGTTTTCGATGCGGAGGAACAGGCAGATGCGCGAGTCGCCCGTGTTGGCGAGGAAGGCGTAGGCGGCAAGCTGTGCGGCGGTCTCGACCATAAGAACGCCGGGGAAGGTGGGCTTGTCGGGGAAGTGGCCCGCGCACCAGAATTCATTGTCGCGGACGCGCTTGAGGCCGACGCATTGCATCCAGTCGGCGCTGTGCCAGACGATGCCGTCGAGGAGGCTCATGAGGCCGCGGTGCGGGATGAGCTTTTCGACGTCAGCCTTGCTGATGGCAATCTTGGAGAAGTCGATCGGACCGAGATCAAAGGGCATCACGCTGGAGGAAAGACCAGTTTGCCCAGTGGAGGTAGCCGCCGATGAAGATGAAGTCTGTTCCATGAGACAACCCAGGGAGAACACCCACGAACACGCCGCAGGCACCGTCGGCCAGCGCCGAAGGTTTGACGGCTTCGCCCCGAGCAGTGTACCAAAGGAATGCGGACGCGGCGGTCAGGCCGCGTCAACGGAGAGGATCACTCGGGCTTTTCTTCGCGTGCTTCGAGCACCTTTTCGCGAATGGCCTGGGCCTGGGCCTTGATGTCCTGCATGGACTTGCGGACGCGGGTGCCGGCGGTCTTGTTGCCACCCTTCCACTTCAGCCAGTCGTCTTTGGACTGGGCAACGAGTTGTTCCAATTGTGTGAATTCATCCATAGCGCAAGCCTCCCTTGTGCGCGCAGCCGGGACGAACAGCCGTAAGCTGCGCAGCGGGATGGTACACCCGAACCGGTCCCGCAAATGGCGAAAGGGTGCTGGTACGGGCTGAATGGCGTTGAATCTACAGGAAGAGGGGGAACACACCCCCAGTTTCTGTGGTTATTGCACCCGTCTGACGCCCAAGCGGGTCGGTTCTAGTGCACGACCATCGGCAGCAGCTTCTCCACGTGGATCAGGGCGGAGTGGAGGTACTTCTGGTTGCCGCCTTCGTTGCCGATGAGGGCGGGGGCGCAGGCGGCCATGAGGATGCGGCGGAGGTTGGCGAGTTCGTTGTAGTCGCCTGAGGTGGGCAGGCCGGCTTCGCGGCGGAGGCGGGCGAGGATGCTGAGGGGTTTGGCGTGGGCGATCCAGTCTTCGTGCCCCCAGTACTGACGCTCGAGGTAGAGGGCGTCTTCGATCCAGTTGCCCGGGTGGACGAGGGCGAGATCAATAAGGACGCAGGGGCCTTCGCCCGGTGCGGCGAGAGTGCACCCGGGGGCGACACGGCGCAGGGCGTTGGCGACGTGGAGATCGCCGTGACACCAGGTGTCGACGGTGCGGGCTTCCCAGCGGGCTTTGAGGCTGGGGAGGTGCTTGACGACATGGCGGATGGCGAGGTTCCACTTCTGGAACTCGGGGATGGCGTGCTCGTGGCTGAGGCGGCGGGCGCGTTCGAGCAGCATGAGCCAGTCGGGGCTCTTGTGCGTGCCTGTGACGGGCGATGCTGCGGCAGTGGACATGTGAAAGTGCAGCAGGCGGCGCATGAGCTCGGTCACGAGCTGTTCACTCATGTGGCGCGGAAGATGATCTCCCGCCAGGCGCTCGGTGACGATCCAGGCGAAGTCGTAGTCGCCCAGTTGTGTGCCGTGGGCGAGGACGCGCGGCGTGCAGCGATCGTGCGCGGCGGCGTAGGCGTTGTGATCATCGCACATGGTGCAAGGCGTGACACAGCCCAGGCGCGTGGTCCAGTCGTACTCGACGGGTCCGATGGGGAACTTCACGAGGACGGGAACGATGTTGCTGCCAATGCGATAGGTGGCGAAGCCGGTGCTCGCGCCGCCCCGCTGCCATGCGGCGTGGAACCACTCGACGGGGCCCAGGCGACCTTCGCAGACTTCATGCAACACGGGTTCGAGAGCGCCGGCGAGGCCGGAGAACGAAGCGCCATCGTGTGCGGCATCCGCGTGGGGCATTGCAAAAGCGTACACCGGATTTGAGAGGCCGTGCGGGTGAGCGGGCTGCGTGGCGTTTGATCCACCGCAGAGGCGCAGAGACACAGAGGGGAGACGGGATGCGGGGTGGGATGCGATGTGTATTGACGCAGCGATTTCATGCTTTGCACCACGTCAACGCTCTGTGTTTCTGCGTCTGGGTGTCTCTGCGTCTGGGTGGTGAACGAAGGTGCACGATCAGTCGTCGACGAGCACGCGCGGGGCTTGGCTTTGGAGGCTGAGGAGGTGAGCGTACATGCCTGCGCTACTGGCGAGTTGGTCGTGCGGGCCTTGCTCGACGATGCGGCCTTGTTCCAGCACGACGATGCTGTCGGCGTGGCGGATGGTGCTGAGGCGGTGGGCGATGACGAAGCTGGTGCGGTTCTTCATCAGCGTTGCGAGGCTTTGCTGGATGAGTTGTTCGCTTTCGCTGTCGAGGTTGCTGGTGGCTTCGTCGAGGATGAGGATGAGCGGATCAGCGAGGATGGCTCGCGCGATGGCGATGCGTTGCTTCTGGCCGCCTGAGAGGCGCACGCCGCGTTCGCCGATCATGGTTTGGTAGCCCTTCTCGGTTTCGGTGATGAATCCGTGGGCGTGCGCGGCTTGGGCGGCGGCGATGATCTCGGCTTGCGTGGCGTCGCGCCGGCCGTACGCGATGTTCTCGGCGATAGTGCCGTCGAAGAGGAAGACGTCTTGCTCGACGATGCCGAGCAGGCTGCGGTAGCTGGCGATGGAGATGTCGCGGAGGTTGACGCCGTCGAGGTAAACGTCGCCTTGGGTGGGGTCGTAGAAGCGGGCAACGAGATTGCAGAGGGTGGTTTTGCCCGCGCCGCTGGGGCCGACGAGGGCGATGGTTTGGCCGGGTTTGGCGAGGAGGTTGATGTTTGACAGGACTTCGCGCGGCTTGGTGTTCGCTGCTTTCGCTTGAGTCGCTGCGCTCGTTGCTTTCTCGGCGGCATCCGCGATGTTTCCGTTTGCGTTTGCGTTTGCGTTTGGCGTCGGTGCTTCTCGCTGGCTGTCTGGTTCGTTGTTGTTGCTGCCGCGCGTGGGATAGACGAAACTGACGTTGCGGAGTTCGATCTGACCGCGGGCGGTGGC
>Ga0315899_10003940_pt1 | contig 16096 bp, 12 predicted proteins | sample LakEriMetagenome_2_FD_203518 | JGI IMG/M metagenome (GOLD analysis project Ga0315899, IMG submission 203518) | Freshwater fungal communities from buoy surface, Lake Erie, Ohio, United States - Buoy 4 MA112 | ecosystem: Environmental > Aquatic > Freshwater > Lake | place: USA: Lake Erie, Ohio... | reverse complement strand
GTCGCCGGCCATGCGCATGCTGCTCACCAAGCTTCAAACGCACAATTACATCGGTTTGGTTGCGGCCAGTTCGGTGATACGTCCCGGTGTTTCCTCATCAGGTATGATGCGGGCATATATCATCCGCGAGCGTATCCCAGAGCGCAGAATGGAAGCACCTGAACCCTTGATGCGATTAATGCCGGAGACGCATGGCGTGATGGTTTATCAGGAGGACGTCATTAAAGTGGCGCACGAGTTTGCAGGATTAACCCTTGCCGAAGCCGATGTGTTGCGACGTGGTATGAGTGGCAAGTTTCGCGGGCGCGATGAATTTGATCATGCGCGTAATCGCTTCCTGCAAGGGGCGCTGATTAAAGGACACAGTGAAACGTTGGTGCGCGATGTATGGCGACAAGTAGAGAGTTTTGCAGGCTATGCGTTTGCCAAGGGACATAGTGCTAGTTATGCTGTGGAGAGTTATCAGTGTTTGTTTTTGAAAGCATACTTCCCGTTAGAATACATGACGGCCACCATCAACAATTTCGGAGGGTTTTTCAAAACTGAAATTTATGTGCATGAAGCGCGCATGCATGGTGCGTCGATTGAAGCGCCTTGTGTGAATTCGTCGGGAGATGAAGCTGTGCTTCGCGGCAGCGTTATTTCGCTTGGACTACAAATGATCAAGGGTTTGGAGGTGGGTGTTCGAGAGAATGTTGCCAGGGCGCGAGAGCATGGCGTATTTCAATCGCTCGATGATTTTTTGGATCGTGTTGCTGTCGGGCTTGAGCAGGCAACCTTACTGGCTCGTGCCGGAGCGTTGCGCTTCACGGGGATGGGAAAAAAGGAATTGCTTTGGCAACTGCACTTTAAGTTGGGTAGTCACTCGAATTCATCCACCGAGCATTTGCTTTTCACCACGCGCAGAGCAGATGCAAAGCTCCCACAGTTGGAGCATCATTGGTTGGAAGACGCGTATGATGAGCTCGAGTTGTTGGGGTTTCCGTTGTGTCATCCTTTTCAGCTCATCGATTCTTCGATGTTGCCGCATGTAGCTTATGTGACGTCAGAGCAACTCAAGGAAAACTTACACAAGGAAATCCACATAGTGGGATACAAGGTCACGTTGAAGCCCACGGGCACAAGCAAAGGCGAGGGGATGTTCTTCGGGACGTTCATAGATGAGCACGGACACTTTGTGGATACCGTTCACTTTCCGCCGGTGGCCAAGGCTTTTCCGGCAACGGGCTGGGGCCTCTTTCACATCTGTGGAAAGGTCAGCGAGGAGTTTGGCGCATACACCGTAGAAGTGCGATGGATAAAGCGTATTGATTTATTGCCGGATCCGCGTATGTCGGATGGCCCTTCCCATCCGGCGCTCATGCGCAAGGGCAGCGGCAACGATCGATGGGTCAATCGAACATTGCACGGCAAACCTAAATTGAAATGAAAAGTCCCGCACGAAGGCGGGACTTTCAAGTTGGTGTGGTTGCAATCGTTTCTTATTGCTTGATGAATTTCTTTTGTTGAATGCCGCGTGCTGTTGTCGCTTCCACGAAGTAAACTCCGGGAGCTAATTGGCTGACATCGATACGCTGTTGCATGGCGTTTACACTGCTCACTGTTTTTCCGCTGATATCGAGAATGCTCACTTGTGACTGTGTGATGCCATTCACAGTGATGAAATCGTTGGCAGGATTTGGATACACTTCGAAGTTGCTAGTAGCAGGTTCTTCGATGGTCACCAGATTTTCACCTTCAATGATCAACAGATTTTGATTGATGGCAGGAGCGATGATTTTATCAGTAATACCAGAAGGCCAACACACCATAATGCTGTCGATTTGGGTGTCTTGTCCAAGGCCGAAGTGGCCATTGAGTGAGTGCAGGTAGCGGAAGCCTTCACCGCTGCGTACATCACGGATTTGCTGGCCGCTTGGAGTGTAGACGGTGATGCGCGCGCCAAGTCCATTCTTGTTGCTTTCTGTTCCGCGCATGTTGCACGTGATGTAGTTATTGCCATTGGGAACACCCATGTTGAGTGTACCTCCTGTGGCAATATCGATGAATCCATCATTGTTGTAATCGCCCAATGGGCCAACACCGAAACCAATATTGGCAGGTGAGAATGTCATGTTACCATTATTCAACATAATGCCGCCGCTGCCACCCAGTACGTCGACAAAACCATCGTTGTTAAAGTCGGCAGGTACCCATTCAATGCTCATATTCGGGTTGTTTTCCCATCCTGTTCCCGCGGTCACATCGGTGAACATTCCGTTGCCGTCATTCATCATCACTTTATGCATGCCATTGGCGTTCGAGCTGGCACCAACAACCACATCCATGTCTCCGTCATTGTCGTAATCAGCCCATGCTGATGACCACGTTTGAATGTTGTCCGCTAAGCCAATCGCTTCACCAACCTCCGTGAATGTTCCATCACCATTGTTGCGGTGCATTTGATTGATATTGGCCGGCGACACTCCACCGCGGCATTTGGCGATGAACATGTCAATGTCACAGTCATTGTCATAGTCAATCCAAACAGAGCCGTAATTACCACCATCAGGAGTATCTCCTAGGCCCCCCTGGTTCCAGTCAAAGACTTGTGTTCCTTGGTTGATGTAATAAACGTTAGGCTGAACGTCGTGACAAACGAAAGCATCTAGATTTCCATCATTGTTGATATCGACAAGGTTTGAACGCTGACAAAAGATATAGGCCTCATCACTTGTTTCGCTGTAAGAAGAACCTGTAGCATCGGCCCAAATGAAACTGGCCGCGCCACCTGCATAAAGCAAATCATTGTAGCCATTACCGTCGAGGTCACCACCACAAAGACTCCAGTAAGGATCGGTATAAACATCACCGCTCACCTCATGCGTAACCGTGCTGAATGTTCCGTCGGGCTGTTGGTAGGCGATGCTGAGTGATTGACCTTGTGGGTCTACGATATCATCCAGGTAATCGGCGTTCATGTCAATTGCACCAAGCGCGGCACTCACGGGTGAAGTTATCGCGGTAAAATCGATAGCGTTGACGATAGGGTCACCAACACTCAGACTGAAGGTAAAACCACCGGATGTCCAGAAGTTGTCCCACACAATAGTATAGGTAACGCCGGCCTCAACGTTCATGGATGCAATGGAACTGTAGTTAGGTCCGCTATCATCATCACCACCAACGCAGGTGAGATCTCCGCAAGTTCCCATATAAATATGCATACGCGTATCGATGGATGTCACGCCGGGAACATTCGAGCTAACGGTCATGTAATAGTCAGCATCCGGTGTGTAAGTATACCATTCTGCGTTGGTACCTCCACCGGCAGCTCCGGAGCAGGTAACTGCCGGCATTTCAGTGCCGTCGACGGCATCTACGATGTAGTAGCCGGGTACAATGGCAGCCGCCGAAGCACAGTCGTTCTGAGCTGCTGCACCTTTAACAAACAGGCCGAGCAATAAAAGCAGTGTGTAATGTTTATTCATGAAGATTGGTTTTTAATGGTTTTATGGGCAGGTTGGGGTTAACGAGTTGATGTAGGCTTCCAGCAATGCAATAGCCTCTTCGTGCACAACAGTGCGTCCGAGCAATGGCATACGTTCTTGTTCTGCTGTTGTATTTAATCGGTAATACATCATGGAGCGATTGATTACACTTCGAGCAATGATGTGCGTAAGTTGCGGTTGGGTCGGGATGACTTCTTGTGGCTGAACACATACTCCCAAGTTGTCGGGATTGTTGGTTTCGCTCCAAGCTAAGCGCAAGGGACGATAGTCGCAGTGACTTCCTTCGCGATGGCAGTGCGAACAGTTCATGTCGACATAGGCGCGCCATCTGTTTTCGAGGGTTTGTGTTTCGTCGGTCCAGTCGACCACGGTTTCGATAGCACTTGGATAATCGCCATTGAGATAGCCTACTTCGGTCCATTTTTGAAGCTGGTTAGCAAGACCGTCGTCATAGGAGATCACCTTGTTCAGGTTTTGAGGTTTAGGGCCTATTGGTGTTGAAGTGCTGTTAAACTTATGGCACGTATAGCATTCCACTTCACTTGGAATGCGATAGTTTACGCTGCGCAACGTGCCGTTTGCATCAATCCATTCAATCATTTTATAGGCGCCGGCCGAATCGTAAACAGCCTCTGTCTGTTCGTCATTCCAGATGTAATCAGCGAATTGCCACTCGTTGTTTTTCTTGTAGATTAAGCGTGTTTCAATGACCTTGCGTTCACCGAGTGGCTGCACGTTATCGTAATAAAAGCTTTTGATCATGACCGTGCCGTTGGGGAAATCCAGCACTTCGCGGTCACTGACGTATTGAGCGCTAACACCGGAGGGCATCCAGATGAATCGTTTTTTCTTGGCGTAGTCTGAGAAAAGTGGGGTAATGACATCGTAGGGCAATACACCGCTGTTGGGATGCAAATGCACCATCGTGTCAACGAAGAAACGATAATCCGATAATTTGGGGTAGGGGATGTCATTGAGATTAAAGCGAACACCGGAACCGGTATCGGGAGCTTCCTCCGGAGGACACGGAACATCGTCATCCTTTCGGCATGCTGCGAGTGCTGCTGTAATGAGCAACAACAAGAATATGATGCGGAGTTTCCAACTCATAGGGTTATTTCTTCCAAAAAAAATGCAGAAGTCCAAAAGTAACTGAAAGACTTGCGATTATTGCAAAAGGTTGTTTGGCTTCTTGGAATCGTAAATCGACATTTTAGAATAGCATGGAGAGTTTAGCCTCTTACATTAACGCCTTCAATCGCAGGGTGGAAATCTCGGGGCGTGTGCCGAAAGGTATATCCGTTATGAATCCTTATCGTGATTATGGCCATGTGCTTCATTGGACGGATGCATTCTATAAACGCTTCTATAGTGACTTAAATCCTCGTCGGTTGATACTGGGAATTAATCCCGGTCGATTGGGTGCGGGCCAGACAGGCATTCCGTTTACTGATCCCAAGCGCTTGTGGACGTATTTCCAATTGGGTTCACCGTTAGAACTCACGCACGAGGCGAGCGCTGCGTTTGTATACCAAATGATTGACGCCTATGGCGGCGTAAATGAATTTTACAGCAGGTTTTTAGTGTCGTCCATTTGTCCTCTGGGATTTGTGCAGGATAAAAACGGCAAGCAGATCAACTATAATTACTACGACAGTGTTCAATTGCAGAAGGCTGTCACGCCCTTCATTGTGCAGTGTATGGAGGAGCAGCTTAGCTGGCCAATTGATCGCAGCGTTGTTTATTGTCTCGGTATGGGTAAGAATTACAAGTTTCTCTTGCAATTGAACGAAGAGCACAACTGGTTTGATGCGATTTTGCCTCTCGAACATCCGCGTTATATCATGCAGTACAAATCGAGTAGGGTGGAGGAGTATATTCAGAAGTATTTGAAGGCTTTTTCAGCAATGGGATAGTTAGTTTTTGCGTGAATATTTATTTCTCGCAGAGAACGCAGAGTGAGTTGCACGCAGAGAGCACAGGGAGGAATTACATTTGCGCCCATGGAAAATGAGACCCCTTTGCGCAAGTTGGATACCATTGAATCGGCGTTGGACGATGTTCGTGCCGGAAAATTAATCATTGTGGTGGATGATGAGGACCGCGAAAATGAAGGTGATTTTATTGTGGCGGCCGATTGCGTGACACCGGAAACCATCAACTTTATGTCGAAGCATGGACGTGGTTTGATCTGCGTTGCGGTAACGGATGAAGTATGTCAAGCGTTAGAGCTCGACATGATGGTTTCCAATAATACGGATCCCCACAAAACGGCCTTCACGGTTTCGGTTGATTTATTAGGTCATGGTTGCACAACGGGTATCAGTGCTCATGATCGATCCAAAACGATTCAAGCGTTGGTTACGCCCGGTTTTAAGCCGAGTGATTTCGCCAGACCCGGGCACATTTTCCCATTACGTGCGAAAAGCGGCGGAGTCCTTCGTCGCACGGGGCATACCGAGGCCGCAGTGGATCTCGCTCGCTTGGCTGGATTATCCCCGGCGGGAGCAATTGTTGAAATCATGAACGATGACGGCACAATGGCTCGTCTTCCGCAGTTGCAGGAGATTGCTCAGCAGTTCGATTTGAAGATTATTTCTATCCGCGATTTGATTGCATACCGTCTGAGTAAGGAAACACTTATTCAGAAAGTCGCAGAATCGGATATGGATACCCTTTATGGGAAATTCCGTGTACATGGCTTCAAACATTCTATAGAGCCCAATGAGTATGTGGCCTTGGTCATGGGCAGTTGGACGGAAGACGAGGCGATTCCCGTTCGTGTACATTCCGCCAATATGCTAGGCGATATATTCAATACACTTCGCGGTCAACAGGGCTCCGCGCTTGATTTGGCGTTGAAGAAAATAGCCGAAGAAGGAAAGGGCGTTCTAGTCTATATCAATCGCATGGGTTCGGGTAATGGTTTGGTGGATGAAATCAGTCTCTTGGCAGGACAGTCTAATACACGTCCGTCGGCCATGGATAACCGTGATTTCGGAATCGGGGCTCAAATTCTGCGCGCTTTAGGTGTAAGGAAGATGCATTTGATGACCAATCATCCGGATTTACGTCGTGCAGGTTTGGATGCCTATAATCTGGAGATTGTCGACTGCACGTCGCTGCACTAGCAGCATCAGCGCTCAATGATAATGGTCTTGAATGCTGCTCGATCGATGAGTGTCTTTTTCCCGGCTATTGTCAACTGATAGATTCCTGATCCTAACGATGAGGTATCTATTGCGATCCGTCTCAATTCACTTCCTGCGAAAGCCTGTTGTTGAAGCGCAATCGTTCCGCGCGCGTCATTTAGTGTAATGGTAAGCTCATCCGGAGTGAAGGCGTTGAGCTCGAGCGTCAGGTTGTCTGAAGCAGGAATGGGGTAGCAAATCACATTTTGTCTTTGTTGGCTATTCTCGGTCGAAACGTAATTCGAAAGGGGGATCACGGTGCCATCGTGGGTTATGGCGTGCATTGCGAAGGAAACTCCTCCGCTATTGTTGAGGGGTTGGCGGAAACCGCTGGCGAGGATTGTCACGCTGCTGTCTCCCCACGACCAGCTATTCAACGGTAATGCATAATTGCCGTATTGAAAATTCACATCGTTATTATATACACCAAGGGCATAATCTTGATCGGCGTCAAGTGAGTTGGCATAAGAAACTTCTCCGAAATCGAGGGCAGAGTAGAAGGGGACTATCGGAGTCGTACTTTCCTCGATGCGCATCGTGCCTGCATCGGTTGCCGCGTGAAAGAGTTGAAGCGCACAGGCATTGGGTGCGGGTTCGGGTATAGCCGGCAGGATTGTCCATCGTAATTCCGGCGCCGGATTGTAGCCTTGACTAGAGAGAATTCCCGCCAGAACAAAGCGGTAGTCGTCGTTGGGTGCCACGTGCAGCGTTTGTTCGAATAGTGGAGCAGATGAAGCCGGTGCGTTTGGAGGAACAATCGCAAGTCGAAGGGAGTCGTTTACAGAAACCTGAATAAATGAGGAAGCCTCTCGGAAGTTGAACGACGATAGATAGAGGCTGTCGTTGATGTAGAGGTCAATCGCTTCCAAGGAAGTATCTCCACAGGCATGGATGAATTGGATTCCGGCATAGACCGTCGGCGGTGGAATGTAAAGTGTTTCCAACTGCGTTAATGGTCCTCCATCTTCACCGAGCAGCCATGCGGTCAATGCGGAACATTCAGAGGCGGTGTGGGTAATTAGCGTCAATTGACGGCCAGTGAAGGACGTTGTTCCAAATGGAACCTCCCAGGTTGTGAGGCTATCGTTAGCTGTCCGCGCAATCCATTCTTCAGCGACCGCAGCAATGGTTAATCCGGGAGCCATTTGGCCATAGGACACGTTTTCGAATAGCCCCGTTTGATTGAGTGTATCGGCCTGTATGGTCAGCGGCTCAAAACAGGTTGCACCCTGAAAAAAGTCAATCATCAGCGAATCACCTGCTATAGGCGTCGAAGCGGTATAGGGGTTGATTTGAAGTTGAAATGGAAACTCCTCCGTGCCGGCGCCAAAAAACAGTGCGCGATATGCTTGTCCACTGAACAGATATACGGTGTCAGACCAAATTGAGTCGAGCGGACCTTGGAGCACGTTTGAATGGACGGTGATGACAGCGGTTTGTGCTGTGGGAAAGTCGTCAAAGCCGGTCGCAGCATGAACAGGCAATTCGTTTGTCCAGGGCTGATCATTCACGGTTATGCGCACGCTCGCACTAACTCCGGAGGCAGTGTTGTTGACCCATTGAACGGGCGAGTTGAGGTGAAGTGCGTTGGGTTGAAGGCATACCAGTGGGCCGCCGTCGCGCGTGGTTGCCCACAGACCAAATGGAATTCCGTTGTTGTTTTCGGTTTGATTGACGAAGCCACCGCTGATAACAGTGATGGCTTTACCGCCCCAATTGAGCGACTGGAAAGGGGCGGCGAAATCACCAATGTCCTGGGAGTCGAGTGCATTCCCAATGTTGAAGGCATAATCGGCATTGAAGATGCTCAAATAGTTCGAGAATTCCCCAGGATGAAGCCCTTCGAATGCGGTGAGTTGAAAGAGTGCGCTTTCAGCTACGTCGATGCTGTCGACATCGGTTGAACCGTGACAAAACGTAATGTCAATGCCGTTGCCCGATGTGCTGAGATCGCGCGCTTCGGCGAGGTGATCCAATCGCAGTGCGGGATTTGGACTGTAATTGGTGGTGTCCAGTATGCCATTCAGTACGCATATGTGTTTGCTTCCGGCGACAAGGGTCAGGGTATCGGTGAGCAACGGTGAGATAAGGCTCGTGTCATGTGCGGCGTAAATCCGAATGATGGAAACGCTGCCTGTATCGACAGGAACCATAGCCCCCGCGAAGTGAAAGGGCAGGCTATCCATCACGACTTCTTCATTGATGTGAATACTGATTGGTCCAATAGCAGGGTCGGCGCTGTTGTGTATGAATTGAACAAGCGCAGTTTGCGCAAAACCAACGGTTGAGCAGAGGATCGAGCAAGCGAGGGTCATCAAAAGCTTGCAGATGCTTTGGCTATTCATGGCGTGAAGATAATTTCATTGACAGCTGAAAAATACCCTTTGGGGTTTACAAGTGTGAATATTTACGATGCTGACATGATTTAAAGTCGTTATATGAACTATTAGATATAGACATTGTTGTTGCTATATATCTGACTCTCATGCAAGAATTCAGCATCAAAGACCTTGAAAGCTACACGGGCATAAAAGCCCACACGATACGAATCTGGGAGCAGCGTTACGGACTGTTGAAACCGGACCGTACCGATTCCAACATTCGCAAATACTCCGACAAGGAGTTAAAAACGCTGTTGAACGTAAGTTTACTCAACCACCGCGGGCACAAAATCTCTGAGATTGCGGCCATGTCGGAGGGAGAGGTGACCAAACTCGTGGAGCATTACGCTACGTCATCCCAAAATGACGACACCATGATTGGCACGCTTAAACTAGCCATGTTGAACTTTGACGAGACATTGTTCAACAGTATTGTTGATTTGCGCATTGCCTCTCAAGGATTGGAGCATACCTACCTGAATGTGCTCACGCCGTTCATGCACCAAATCGGTGTGATGTGGTTGTCGAACGCGATTTGTCCGGCCCAGGAGCACTTTATTTCCAACCTGATTCGTCAGAAGTTGTACACGCACATTGATCGGATGGGTCCGGATTTGGTGGTGCATCACAACAAGACTTTTGTGCTCTATTTGCCTGAGCTTGAGTTTCATGAGCTTTCATTGATTATGTTGAACTTTGCGCTACGTTCGCGTGGTTACCGCACCATATACTTAGGACAGTCAGTTCCCATTGAGGATTTGTATCAGGTTTACCAGCGGATTGGTGATGTTCAATTTATTTCGCTTTTCACTACACAACCTGTTTCGGTCTTGTTGCCGGGTTATTTGAGGAAGCTGGTTGATCAGTTTTCGGGGTCAAACTGTGAGTTTCACCTGACAGGTGGCGTTATTAATGGAACGAAATCTCCGGAGTTGGGACTGATTAACGTGTATAACGATTTGGGCCAGTTGTTGAACGCATTGGTCGCTTAGAACGTATTTTCGAACATATTTAAGCTTTATAAAAGGCATCGAACACGGTTTCGGTGCCTTTTTTTGTTTGAAAGCCTCAATTTTTTGAGGCTAAGTGGTTGTTAATGAGTGTTTGTTTGTCCCTGTTTAATTATTTTAGGAAAAAACTAAACAAAAACTTTGGAACGAGCGTCGGTCTGTTTAATCTTTGCGGTAAATAATTAAACAAGGGTAAAATGAGTACCGTAGAGTTTAACCACATGCTAATCACCAACCGCCCAATCATGCGCGGTTTCGCGATAAATTTCACGCGTAATGTTGAGGATGCAGAAGATCTTATTCAAGATACATTTCTGAAAGCGTTGAAGTACAAGGATCGTTTTGAAGATGGAACGAACTTCAAGGGGTGGTTGTATACGATTATGCGTAACATCTTCTTGAACAATTGCAAAAAGCAGCAATTGGGTCGGAATATATTCGGTCCATCTGCGGACAGCATTCAGTATGAGTTGGGTTCTCACGCGGAGAACAATATTTACCGCAGCATCAACCAGAACGATATTCAGGTGGCCATAGAGCAGCTACGTCCGGATCTGCGTCGTCCGTTTCAGATGGCCTTTGAGGGGTATCAGTATGATGAGATTGCAGCTGAAATGAAAGTCCCAACGGGCACCATTAAGAGTCGCATTTTCAACGCCCGAAAGCGTTTGATGGAGGACTTGAAAGATTTTAATTGAGTTTATAGGTTAAGGTTAATAGCAAATTGAAAGCGATCGAGGTCATCCGAAAGGGTGGCCTCTTTTCTTGGGCAACGGGGGCAGAAGAAGATCGTCTGTAAATTAGCGGATAATTTCGAAAAATATTCTTGTAATCGTCGAACTGCTGTGTATATTTGCCGCCCGATTAAAAGTTTAAAGCAATGAAAAAAGGCATTCACCCGGAGAATTATCGTTTCGTAGTGTTCAAGGACATGTCAAACGAATACGCATTTCTTGGTAAATCAACTACGAACTCCAAGGAGACGATAAAGTGGGAAGATGGTAATGAGTATCCGGTTGTGAAATTGGAAATCTCGCACACCTCGCATCCATTCTTTACAGGAAAGATGCAGTTGGTCGACACCGCTGGTCGTATCGATAAGTTCAAGACGCGCTACGCGAAGTTTGATAAGAAGAAGTAATTTTCTTTCTGAAATAGTACAAGCCACCTTCGGGTGGCTTTTTTTTTTGAATTCACAGCGTGCTGTTTGCAAAAGCGCGATACAGGGCGATTCAACGTGTATCGTAGATAGCATTTTTGAGAACGAGAAACTCTACGCATCTATCGTTCACTTATGATCAAAACTATCTCTGTTCTTTTTAGCTATGTGGCCTTTCTGCTACTGGGCTTATTCACCTCTGATACTGTATTAATTGAGAACAATACGCCGGCGATGATTGCGCCGGGCATTCGTTCGGAGGTATCCGTTAATGTAAGAAAAGGAGATGTGCAGGGGTTTTCCAAACTTGAATTGACCTTGCCGGATGGCTTTGTGGCAACCCCAGGAGAAATTAAAGGCGCTTCGTTCACCTTCAGTGGTGATAAGGCCAAGTTTGTTTGGATGAATTTGCCTGAAGAGGAAATGTTCACCATTACCTATTTCATCGAGAGTGAACCGGGAGTTGAGGGAGCTTATGAAATCAAGGGTACATTCTCTTATGTGAAGCAGAATAAGCGTGAAGACATTTATATACCTACACGCACCGTTGTGGTGAAGCAAGATGCGCCAACCGGCGTTGAGGCGACCTTGGCCGAAGCACCTGTTGTCCGCGTAGAGGCACCTGTTTTGGAGATGAGTTGCGAACGACGTATTGAGCGTTTGGCCGACAACGAATATTTGGTGCGCTTGAAGGTGAATAACAATAGGATTGTTGGATTCGGCAAGATTCTGGAAATTCTTCCGGACAATTGCAGCACGAATCGCGACAATGATGGTGGTGCGATAATCACTCAGGATGCCAATTCCATCAAGTTCGTCTGGTTTGAAGTACCCGTAGCGTCAAGCTTTGAGGTATCGTACCGCGTGATGTGTATCAGTGATGGAACGGTGCCTGTGATTCGCGGACAAGTTTCGTATACGGAAAATGGTAATCCGTTCACGGTCGATGTTGTTCAAGTTGATGCTCCTGCCGATTTAGGCACTCAAATAGCCAATCAGACCAATGCCGCCGGTACCGACAGTACGCTCGCAGCAGCGAACTCTACAACAGCCAATAATCAAACTGCCGTAACGCAGGATTCGACAACTACGGGTAATGTATCATCTACCGGTGATGGCAATAATGCTCAGCAGACAAACAGTGAAACGCAAATAGCAGCGAATACCAATACAACACAGCAGAATACATCAACCACCGGGAATAACGGAGGTAATCAGGTGGTAATCGCGAACGGTGTCGACACCAATTCAACTGCGCAAACAACACAAAATCCCGCAGATTCTCGTTCAAGCGAGCAACAGCAAATTGATAAAAAGCAAGATGAAAACGCTGTCGGTAACACAAAATCGAATGATGTTACTGCTGCAGTTGATAATACCAAAGTGACAGTAAATTCAATACCTTCAGCAGAGAAGGGGATCACTTACAAAGTGCAGATTCTGGCTGCACATCGTGTTGTTGATAAAACCTATCTGAAGAAGAAATTCTCCTTCGATCAAGACTTTAATATTGAAAACCACAACGGATGGATTAAATACACCGCTGGTAGCTACGCTCAGTATAAAGATGCTCGAGACGCCAGGGTGAAAATTACAAGTGAAAGCAGCAACTTGCCGGGACCCTTTGTAACGGCCTATAACGATGGAGAACGCATTACGGTGCAGGAAGCATTGTTGATCAGTAAGCAGCTGTGGTATAAGTAAGACTTAAAAGTTACTACAGTAAAATGCAACGGCATTTATAGTAGTATTTGGTTAATTAATATAGAATTTGTTTAGGTAATTTAGTTTGAAAATCCCCTGGCAACGGCCGGGGGTTTTTCATTTGTAAGGAGAATAGGAGAATAGTAAATAGGATTGTAGGGGTTTTTGGTGAACTTTGGGGTATCTTTTGTATCGTTCCGTTCGCGTCTATAATCCTATAATCCTACAATCCTACAATCCTTTGAAATGAATTGGCAGATAGCACAACGGGGTTTTCGGAATTATTTGCGATTGGAGAAATCCCTCGCGGCTAATTCATTGGAGGCGTACCTGGCCGATGTGCAGAAGCTGGAGCGTTATGCTGAATCAGCGCTTGGTGGTAAGTCACCCTTGAATATTACCGCAGATGATGTACGTGGGCTTTTAGTTACGCTGCACGATGTGGGCATAGCACCGACGTCACAAGCGCGAATTATTTCAGGCTTAAAGAGTTTTTACGGCTATCTCTTATTGGAGAAGGAAATCAAGGTGGATCCTATGGAATTGATTGACACACCGCGTGTAGGTCGTTACTTGCCGGATGTGCTGAGTGTTGAGGAAATGGATGCTGTCTTGTCGGCTATCGATTTGAGTAAGCCGGAAGGCACGCGCAATCGTGCCATGCTCGAATTGCTCTACAGTTGTGGGCTGCGTGTTTCGGAGTTAATTACGGTTCGCATATCCTGTTACCATGAGCAGGAGGGGTTCTTGAGGGTGATTGGGAAAGGCAACAAAGAACGCTTAGTGCCCATGGGAGGCGCCGCATTGCGTTGGGTGCAGCATTATCGCGAACAGACGCGCTCGCATCAGCAAGTCAAGCCGGGTCAAGAGGATTATCTGTTTTTGAATCGTCGAGGTGGTAAGCTCTCGCGCATGATGGTCTTCAATATCATTCGGGATCAGGTATTGAAACTCGGAATCACCAAGCAGGTATCACCGCATACGTTCAGGCATTCCTTTGCGACGCATTTGGTGGAAGCCGGTGCTGATTTACGAGCGGTTCAGGAAATGTTGGGACATGCCAGTATCACGACTACAGAAATATATACGCATCTCGATCGTCAGCGATTACGGGAGGAGGTGTTGATGTTTCACCCGAGATACAAGAGGAATGACTAATGACGAGTGACTAATGACAAGTGGCTAATGGGGGGCTACTGTGCGCGTTTGCGGCGGGAGCGATAGGCGTAGTAGTGCATCACAACCTCGAGGGCTTTTTGCATGGCCTTGTTAATCGGGTAGAATTCGGCGAGTGAAGGGTCGATAGTGGTTATGCGTGTGTAGTAATGCCCCATCACCGGAATTTTATCTCCGGCTTTCATGGCGGATGTCAGCGCTTCGAATTCCTTGGCTTGTTCTTCCTTGATGAATTTGCACGTCACCAATTCGGGTTGACTTTCTTTATTGATTCGCGCCGTAAACCCAAATAGTCGGCAGATTAATCCGCGATTGGGATACGCGTTACACATGCCACCGAAGTGTGTCACATGGGGTCGAAACACATAGCACAGAGTATCCTTCTTTTCCTGTAATTCCTGCCACACTTGCTCGGCATTTCCTTGGTCGAAAATTTCGAGTGCCAGCGGCAGAAACTCGACCGGAGTGCATTCGATGTCGGGTTTCTTGCAACATTCTCCGCAACCCGATAGGCAGTGCAATCCTGACTTTTGTTGCATGCGCTCGATGTCTTTGTCCAAACGGGCATACACGCGTTTGACCGCAGCGACTTTTTCAGGAAGCGTTTTCATTGTGCAAATTTAAGTTGATGACAACAGGAAATCCCTTCGCGTCCTTTACTTAGGGAAAACGCGGTTGACTACCGTCGTGCGGTAGTCGAAGATGCCTTTGAGTTTGTTTTTGACCCAAGCCGCATGTGCAATGCGACCGAGGAAGCCCAGTGGCATTGCGTAATTGACGATGTCGGTCATGACTACGTGATTGCCTTTGTCTTCGAAGAGATGCTGGTGATGCCAGAAGGCGTAGGGGCCGAAGCGCTGTTCATCGACAAAGAAATGCAGGTCTTCGCAATGCGAGATTTCGGTGGTCCATCCAAACGTCATGAACGGCGCCGGTTGGATGCGGTAGTTGATAATCATACCTGCGTGCATCTTCTTGCCACTCACATCGGTGAGGATGCGGAACTGCATGTCATCTGGAGTGATTTCGTTGAGGTTTTCCGGACGGGAGAAAAAATCCCAGGCTTTATCGATTGTCGTGTTGAGGACAGTCTGTCGTTCGAGTGTGTAGACCTTCATCTTTTAACAGTTTGAAGGTATAACCGACAATGCTGCTGAATGTTCGAATGGTGGCTTTAATCAGGATTCTTTTAACCGTTCGCGGGCGTCTTCAAGCTCGTCGGGGGTGTTTACGTTCTCAAGTTTTTCCGGCGTGGAAGAGGTAATCACTTTAGCTCCCGATTGAATGAGCACTTTGCGCGGGCAGGAATATCCGAGCGCTATGAACTGCATGATCAAGGGGAAGGATTTGGGTTCCCAGATGGCAATTAAAGGTTCGGGAAATTGATCGAACGGACTTTTGAAGGCTGTTCCTGTGTGATAGACGGATCGCTGTTGAATGAGTTCGCTAAGCACGTCCCTGTCGAGGAACGGTACATCGCTGGCGAGCACTGTCCACGCAGCGTTGGGGTCGGTCATAAACGCAGATGCAATGCCTCCGAGTGGTCCTAGTTGGGAAATCCGATCAGCAATGGTGCGAAAACCTTGCTCTTCGAAATAGTCTGTTTGCTCGGGTCGGCAGGAAAGAAAAGGCCGAAGCCCCAGCTCCTGACAGAGCGCGTAAAGATGGGCGAATTGCGGCTTGCCGTGATAGACGATGTGGGGTTTGTCTTGTCCCATGCGCACGCTTTTTCCGCCGGCCATAATCAGCGCTTTCATTGGCGGCGCAGGCATGATTTCCTTGCAAATGAGCGGAAGGAGTTCGCCGATGTTTTGTTCGTTGAACACCGGTATCTCGCTCCACTGAGGCAATAGTTCTTGGATAAACTCAGGCACGGATTGACAGCGGTCGGTGGTGATAATGGCCACGACCTGCGTGAGCTGCGAGGCACGTTTGCGCAGGGAAGCTTCTTTGTCGGGATTGCAAATGATAATCTGGTGCGACG
>Ga0315899_10003939_pt1 | contig 16098 bp, 12 predicted proteins | sample LakEriMetagenome_2_FD_203518 | JGI IMG/M metagenome (GOLD analysis project Ga0315899, IMG submission 203518) | Freshwater fungal communities from buoy surface, Lake Erie, Ohio, United States - Buoy 4 MA112 | ecosystem: Environmental > Aquatic > Freshwater > Lake | place: USA: Lake Erie, Ohio... | reverse complement strand
CTTGCCGCTTCCACACGGGCAGAGGCGGTAGACTTCTTGATCACTCATCAGGGGTTCCCACAAATCGGTCGGTCGACGACGGAAAGGGAGAGGGTAGCAAAACACATACCCAATGTGGATCGATCCGCGACTCCAGAGAGGGTGGGGGCACAACCCCCACCCCAGCCCCGGGCTGCGCACGCGAGGGGTCGTGCGGACGAGATCCGCCAGATCATCACCGGCGGCTCAGACCCCCAGATCGCGCTTCAGACGGTCCACCGCCTCGACGACGTCGGCCAATTGCCGACGCAGATCCTCGAATTGATCGGCCAGTTCGGCCTGGCGTCGCTGCAATTCCTGCAGTCCCGGGTCGGGTCCCCCCGCCGCAACCGCAGGCCGTCCCATACTGGGGGCGGCTGGTGCGACCGTCGTCACCACAGAGGCCGGTCTGGCCGGAGTCACCTGGGGGGGCTCCTCGGGCTCTCCCTCGCGATAGGCGAGGGTCTGCCCCTCCTGAGGCTGATACAGGTTGTGATCCACCTCGACTCCCCGCCGTTCCAGCGGGCCATCGGCCTGGATCAGTTTCTGGTTGAGCAGCCCCTGCAGTTCGGTCCGCAGTTGCTCCTGCGTCTCGAGGGTCCCCTTCGGCGCCATCCGGCTGGCGCGCGTCCGCAACTCGCCGGCCGCCTGCCGTCCCCGCAGCAGCAGCTCGGCCAGAATTCCGACCTGGGGCTCGCTCAGAGTGAAGCGCCGCCGCACATAGTGCCGGTATTTCTCGGTCCGGGCCCCCTCGGTATGCACGGCCGCCACCAGCCCCAGGTCGCGCAGCTCGTTGAGGGTGTCTTCGATGTCGGTCTCGTCGTAGTTGGTCAATGGCGACCGGTTCGACTTCTGATTGCACCCCGAGATCAACGAGTTGATGGTGAGGGGATAGGAATCGGGGACCGTCAGCGCCTTTTCAATCAACGTCCCCAACACCCGCCGTTGTTTTTTCGACAGCGACGTGATCGGGGGGAGATTGGGATCGGGACCGGGATCATGCATGCGAACACCTTCCATGTAAGAGGAACCCCGGGGCTGGGTGCCGGGGCCAATCAGCTGACAACGCGTGCTAGGTCTCCTCGCGGCCGCTGGTGCCAATCATCTGGTTGACCGCAGTGGTGCTGCCGAAGGCGAACAGACAATCCCCCGCTTCAATCATCGCGTTCCCCGGCGGGGGCATCAATCGCTCGCCGCTGCGTCGCCGGATCCCCACCACGATCACTCCCAGGTCGCGCAGGTTGGTCTCCGCCAGGCGCTTGCCCACATACTGGCTGCGGTCGTCGATCTGGACATCGGCCAGCTCCAGTTCCTGTCCCTGCTGGTCTCCGATCTCGAGGAAATCCTCGATGTTGGGATTCAGCATGAACCGCGCCATCTTCACGGCACCTGTGCTGTAGGGACTGACCACGCGATTGGCCCCCGCCCGCTTCATCTTGGTCGCCGCCGCTTCATCGCTCGCCCGGGCGATGATCTCCAGCCGGGCCGACAGCAGCCGGGCCGACAGCACCACGTAGACATTGTCGGCATCCGTCGGCAGCACCGTGGCCAGCGCCTTCGCACGGCCAATTCCCGCCTCGTGCAACACGGCGTCGTCGGTGGCATCCCCGGCAATGTGCAGCCAACCGGGGTCGGCCTCGCCTTCGAGCCGTTCCGCCTCGCGGTCAATGATGACAAATGGCTTGCCCCGCTCGGCCAGATGCCGGCAGATGGTGATTCCCATCCGCCCCAGACCACAGACGATGTAGTGCCCGCTCAGTCCGTCAATCAGGTGCCGCATGCGCTTCTCCTCCAGGAGCTGCTGGATTTCGCTGCTGAACAGAAACTGCCCGAATGTGAAGGCCGAGTACGAGACCACACCCAGTCCGCACGCCAGGAACCCGATGACGAACAGCCGTCCCCCGGGCCCCAGTGGAACGATCTCTCCATAGCCCACCGTGGTGGTGGTGGTGACCGCCATGTACAGACAGTCGATCCAGGCCGCTTCGGGGGAGCACAACTTGAACCCCACCGTTCCCAGCAGCAACAGCGCGCACAACAACAACAGCGGGGGGACGACCCTCCGCCACAGGATCACTCCGCGATGCCCGCCTTGGTTGCTGAGGGGAAACATGGCGGCCGCAGTCTACAGGCGCAAGAGCCACTTCGACAAACGCGACACGGGCAGATCGCCGGTCAACAGCCGCTCTGCCGAGCCCGCATCCTCCAGCACCGCCTCGGCCGCCAGCCATCCCGACCGCACCGCCCCCTCCATGGTGCTCGGCCAACCCGTCTGAACCCAGTCTCCGGCGAGATACAGCCCGGGAACATCGGTCCGCACTCCGGGACGGTGGCGGTCCGCTCCGGGCAAGACGGCGATCACCGCCCGGTGCTCGGTCACCATCCGGGCCCGCAACAACCGCGCGTCGCGGGCTCCCGGCAACAGCCGTGCCAATTCCCCCGTCACCGTGTCGATGGTCTCCTGCGCCGGCCGGGCCGCCGCCTGGTGCGACGCGCTGATCACAACCTGGCCATACCAGCCTGAAGGCCCCTGTTTCTCGATCCGCTCAATGGCGGATTCCGCCTGTCCGACGGGCCTCCCCTGAATGCGTTCCCGATTGAACAACCACTGACTGGTCTGCCCCACGAAGGTCACATGCCGATCCGGAGTGATCTCCCGGTCATACCACAGATGAACGCTGGAGATCGGCGCGGTCTCAATCTGGCCCGGGCCTTCCGCCGCCGACCAAAGCGGCGCCAGATCCGGAGCCAAATCGGGAACAAGATGGGAAGGAACCGCGAGGACCACGCGGGAGGCCCGGCAGGTATTCCCGTCCCGCAGGGTCACCTGCAGCCCTTCGGGACCGCTTGCAACTGTGCGGACTCCGGCGTTCAGCCGCACCGTGACCCCATGCCCCGCCAACCATCCGAGCAGTTCCTCACCATAGAGCCGCTCCAGCGGCACCGTGGGCAGCCACACCTCCCAGCCGGCGCGATGGGTCAGAAAAGCGTCGACAAACACCTTGCGGGCGTGTGCCGCGTCGAGACGGTCGACCGTTTCCGACAACGCACTCACCAGCACCACATGCCAGAACAGCTCAATCACCCGGGGGGGCTGGTGATGGTCGGCCAGCCAGCGATCAAACGGCAGACCCTCCAGTCGCCCGGAGGGAGTCCCGGCGAGCGCCCGCAACCCCTGCGAGAGATACCAGCGGTCACTCCAGGAGAGATACGACAGGCGGGCAAAGGCAGGCGCGAGGTGCAGCGGCGCGGGAAGCGCGCTGGCGGCAAACACATGCCGCGTCCCCTCGGGCCCGATAAAAATCAGCTCGTCCTCCCTGTGAAAGAGGTCGGCGATTCCCACCATTTGGCAGAACCGGGAGAAATTCGTGCAGCACCCCAGCGAGACATGCTGGCAGTTATCGAGCCACTCTCCTGTCTGGGCGTCGCGGAAAGAACTGGCCCGGCCCCCAAGCCGATTCCGCGATTCCAGCAGCGTGACTCCCCAGCCCCGCGCACCCAAGGCGGCCGCACAGGCCAGACCCGCCAGTCCTCCCCCCACCACCAAGATGTCGCGGTCTCCGGCCGACCCGTCGCCCGTCATCGCTCACCCCGTTTCGTGGGACTGACTGCCGTCGTGATTGAACCTTCCCGCCACCACCGCAGCAGCCATTCGGCCAACAGCCGGTGAGCCAGTTCGTCGTCAGACTCCCTGCCACCCCGGGTGTGCCAGGGAACCAGGCACAAAAAACGCCGGGTCTCGGAAGACCCGGCGTGATGGTGGAAGAGAAGAGCGGGTGATGGGGGTCGAACCCACGACATCAGGCTTGGGAAGCCAGCACTCTACCACTGAGTTACACCCGCAATGGGAAACGGAGCAAGACCCCGTTCACTCGCAGAATTCCAGCTTATCGCGCGCTTGCCAGAGGGTCAAGTATCGGCCTGAAACAAACCTCCCGAACCATGCTGACCAAGCGGCTCCCGACACTTTTCCCCGTCGTCCCCGGCGGACACCACAGTGGGGGGGGCGAAAATCCACACATTTCCACCTCTACAGCAAACGCCACAGGGAGTTTCGCACCCCCTCCAGCCTCACGGGACGGGAATAATGGTAGACCTCCAGACCGCCCGGGATTGCCGTGGGAACCCGCAGCAGACACTCGATCCAGTCGGGACCATTGAAGGCCGAGAAGGCCAGCTGAAATCCCTCGAGCAGTTCATCCGGAGCCAGGTTCAAATCGGGCCACAGAAGCGGACCGGTGTCGGTCTGGTAGATGAAGTCCCGCTCATTCACATTCACCGTCTTCACCGGATAAGTCAGCTCGACCGCGTAGCGCGGTGTCTCCCAGGCGGTGCTGGCCACCAGGGGATGATGACCGTAGGTGGCGTCACAGACCGCCGCCGCCGTCAACAACGGTTCTCCCGGAGCCTCGCCCACATGAATCCGCAGCGCGTCAAACGCCTCGGCACACAGTCCGCTCTGGCGGTCTGGCTGCTGACGGCCCTGCCCGTACAGCAGGACCCCCTGCTCCTGCCCCAAATGCGTATAGGTCTTGATGTTCAGGAATTGCCGCTGCGAGACCACCGGAATGAAATCGGCATTGGGGACCGTCCAGACATCACTCGGGACTCCGACCCGTTCGGTCTTGCAATTCGCTCCCAACACAAATCGGACTGTATTGTCGGTACGCAGATCACGAATATCGCAGACACAATCGAGCTGGATCCGCGCACTGTTCAAGGTGTACGGGGGCGGATGCGAGACCGTCTGCGGTGGTTTCTTCAGCGTGTCGATGCGAAAGGTCAGGAACGAACGGGCAAAGTCGATCGTTGTCATGCCAACACTCGGTCGGGAATGTGCAAGTCAGGGGTGGGCCGACAATCCGGTCAAACCCGGGGCCAGAATACCACAACCGGATGCGGCCCGCAGGACAGTCTGGCTCTCCCGGACCGTCAATCGACCGTCAATTGACCGTCGGAGATCAGCGCGATCGGCCCACCTTCGCTGACAACTGCCAACAGTTCGGCCCCATACAACTCCGCCGGGAGACTTCACTCTCCCGGACCAACTCAATGCCGCCACAGACCCAGCAGGACCTCGATCAGAATCAGCACCACCACCACGACTTCCAGAAACTCTCCCCGGTGCAAGGCGGCCTGATCCGACACCACCTGATAGACCCCCTCCAGCACATCAATCGCCCGGCGAATGTTCCGGCCCCACTCTTCCAGATGAAAGCGAACCGCCAACTGCTGGTAGATCCGGGCGACGTACGGATCCCCCACCAGCATCAGCGCGCTGCTGGTCCGCTCAAACAGTTCGTTCACTTCGGCTTTGAGTTCACCCAGTTCACGCAGCGGACGCCAATGACTCCGCCAGATCGGCAACCGCCGGTTCGCCAGATCGCGAATCATCCCTGAAGCCTGTTTCAGCCGCGAATCCAGCCGGTCATCCAACCAGCGGAACTCCAGCAACTGCAGATTGGCGAAGGCAATGGTTTCCAGCACCTCGTCACAATCGGTGTCGATCACCACCGCCGCCCCCCAGTCGGTCACCAGCAGGTCGGCGGGAGTGTAAGACAGAGTCAGCCGGAGCGCTTCGGACTGTTCCGTCTCCGACAGCGGTTCGTCCTCCAGTCGCACGAGGCTCGCCAACCATCCCCGGCACTCCTCCAGCAACCGCGCTGGAGGAGGGAGGTGCTGTCCCGGGAACAACTGAAAAACAAAAAAGTCTTCGCTCAACGGACTCCAGGCGGGGCGCACAATCGCCGGTTTCAACCGGTCATAAATCGGTTGCAGCAGCTCCCGGGCCGACTGCACCAGTCCCTCGGGCTCAGCCAGCTCTCCCGCCAGACCCGTGAGTTCAGACCGGCTCAGTTGCCAGGGGACCTGCCAGCGCAGACTGACGACCCCGAGGTCGAAGACCAGCAGATCCGCCACTGCCTCCACCCGACCCAACCCGGGCACCTCCAGCGCCACGACCGGCAACTCGAGTCGGAGCGGGGGAACCTGATAGGCGATTGACGCGGGGGTTCGTGATCGCCGGGGCAACTCGTGCCACTCTCCGGGAACCAACCCGCGGGCGGCGTGCAGGTCGATTTCCTCGCCCCAGTCAAACGCCACGAACACATGCAGCCGCCCGGCGATCGCCCCTGCCTCCGCGGTCACTCGCTCCCCTTCAGGAACTGCTCATGAACGCGGTTGATCGCCGCGGAATCCGTTTCACCGTCGTGCACATACAGCCCGTACCGCAACCGGGCCGATTGCCCAGCCGGAAGATTGAAAGGATCGGCGGGCAGGCTGCCGTTGGTGTAGGCGCTCTGCCCAAACGGGCTGAGCGTGAACAACCCATAGTCCCGCACATGGAACCGCGAGCCCCGGAAATTGCGCGGGTGATCCAACAAGGCAACTCCCTTGGTCTGTCCCTCGACCGTCCCCACATAATCGACCCACTTCGAGAGCTGGCCCCAGCACTCCTTTTCTCCCTGCTTCCCTTCGGCATTCTGGATTCTTCCGCCCTGCTTCCCCCGCAGAGTATCGGCCACCCGGATACCAAACATTCCCTCCTTCGTGTCGCCGAAGGTCACGGGGTTCTTTCCGGCCGTGAACTGCAGGTCATAGATCAACAGGCGGTTGGCGTAGACCGAAACAGTGGCGGTTTCGATGATCACCGGCTGGCCATCGTCTCCCAGCCAGTGATTCGTGATGCGCATCCGGGCGGGGTTCCCTTCGGCGGCCAGAATCTCGAGCTTCACATTCTCAATCTTCCCCTTCTCAGCCCAGAACTTGATGCCATTGACTTCGTCAATCGAGCACCAGGCCCCTTTGTGATGCGGATGATCCTCTGGTTTCTCCAGAGGCCGAACAATGCTGATGCCATCCGCCGCCCGGACTGGAAAGAAGTACGGCTTCGGTTGCGACTTGGCCATCCGCAGCGTGGTGAACTCTTGCCCGTCGATATTCACCTGCACCGCGTCGGACCGCGGTTCCAGCCTGACCACCGGCTCGGCCCATCCGAACCGTCCCAGCAGCAGAGACAACACCACCGCAGCCCCGAGACGCCGAATCATCGCATCACCTGCCAGAACCTGAATCTCCAACCGCCTGCGAGTTCACAGCGCCTCGACAGGGATGCGGGATTATCCCGGCTGGTTCGGGGGGGGACAAGTGACAATTCCCGCGACCAGCTCCCTCTCAAAAGTACGGCGCCTCATTTCAGGATTTCCGGAGAACAGAGCGGAACCACGGGACCCCCTTCCGCCTGAGTGGATTCTCGTTCGCACATGGAGCGAGCCGGAGATCAGTGATCGCGCCATTCGGTATGACACTGGCGACACGACTTTTCCAACTGCGAGAACTCTCGCTCCATCAGCTCCTGGTCGGACCCTGCCAAAGCCTCACACAGACGCCCGGCTGCTCCGTCGGAGTCCTGCAGCAGCAACCGAAACCCGGCAGGGTAAGCCGAGAGATCGGCGGTGCGCCCCAACTCATGCAACCCTTCCTGCACCAACCGGGCAACTCTTCGGGGAACCAGATCGGGATGTTCCGCCGGTGTCTTCCAGCCAGCTTCCCGACACAATTTGAGATCGTCGAACTGCCGTCCCAGGTCGGCCATTCCCGACACCAGCAACTCCACCGGGGCGACCTCGACCAATTCGGGCAACGGCTGGTCGGTGCCGGGCGGAACAAACTCGCGGACATCGCGGTACAGTCCCTGATAATCGCGGCTGGTGCCGGCCAACCCCAACAGCCCCTCGGCAGCGGCCGCGTCGAGCTGACCTGCGGAACGGCAGGCGACCGCGGCGGCGGCGGGGCCCCGGTGCTTGCCGTGATGACAATGAATGTAAACCGGTCCATCACTCTCGCGCATCACGCGGACCAGCGCCAACCGGGCCCGCTCGGGAAGACCATCGTACCCGATCGGAATGTGCACATAGCGCAAGCCCCGTTCCCGCGCCAACTCGACCTGTGGCCGGGCCCCATCCACACTGACGATGGTTTTCACTCCCAATGTCACAAGACTCTCGAACGCTTCGCGTCCCTGAGGTTCACTGCCGGAATAAACCTGGGCAGAGACCCGAAACACATTGTGCAGACCGGCGGGTTCGGGATTGAGCCGCATGGTCAAGGGGGCGACAGTTCCCCGATCCTCCGTGGGATGATCTGCAACCGGGGTTCCCCCAACCGGCTGTTCACTCGGCTGCCCGGAGGAAACCACTTGCGGTGCTGCCGGACGAGTGGATTCGCCCTCCGGGCGCAGACACCCCCCGAACAGCAGTGCGGCCACCAGAAGCACGCCAACTCGCGGGCAACCCGACCAGTCCATGAGGCGATGACCATCCAAATGCGGCAGGAGGAATCACACAACGCGAGACACGACCGACACCACCGCGCAACATACTGCAGAACCAGACCTGCAGCCAACGGGGAGAACCTTGATTTGAAGATCGCGACCCGTCCGCGATTTGTCTATTCGCGGACTGTCGGTGCGCGGTCACAGGCTGCAATGGCGCGACGACTCATCCCCAGAAGAAAACCGGGGCCCCCCCGCGTCATCAACTCGTGATCGTCAGGTCTTCTGCTTCCTCTTGGCGCTCTCGGAAGATTTCCCCCGTCCTCTCTTTCGACTTGGCAGTTTCACGCCTGAATCCTGAAAGGCCCCGGGAGTCATCAGCGAACCAACAAGACGAGGTTTTCGGGCCCTCAATCTCTTCCGACCATGCCCCGGTCGGACTGAGTCCGCAAACTTCCAGTCCCCGGCATCTTCGGCACCCCGTTGGAGGGTTGTTTCCTGCCGCGCGGCATGGCCGATGAAGGTGAGACACCGGTCAGAAAGTGACCATCGAGTGCTCTTCCCCAGATCACCAAGGTCTCATGTGTCCCGCGTTGCGTTGGCGTCCACCCCAGCCGTACCCCCTTCCCAGCGACCATCCCCTGGGGTTCCACGCGGTTGCGGACACCAGGATACCAGGGACTGGTTTTGTCTCCGATTGACCTCACTTTGCGCAGGACTGGGCTTGTATTGATTTTGGCGAATGAAGTAAGAGAGGACGATATTCCAGAACAGAACTGCAAACACGCGGTGATGAGGCATCCAGGGACGGATGCACGCTGTTCGGCCCATCTTCTGGTCACGGCGTGATTTCAAGGACGAAACGATCTGCTCTCGGGGCCGCCGGCGCTGGTCGACAGTCGTCTCCTCGCGCCTGTCGCAGTACTGTGCCGAACGCATTCCCCAAACTGGCGTTATATCCCAATTTCGCCGATGGAACTGGGTTCACGGTTGCCGCGCGGTTCAGTCCGGGACTGGCCGTTGGTGCACGGCGCATCTTTCCGGCTCTGGGCGAACGTCTCGAAACTGGCTCGCCGTCCTCGAAGGCCGCCGCTGGCCAGAGTTCGCCCCACTTCTGTTCCAGACCACAGACCCTGCTGTCGCGCGGCGACACGAGCGGTTCTTGTTCGAGTCTCCCAACTCTGTCCATCCCCCAAGGCCAAACTCCATGATGTCCCGCTGCGAGGAAGAAGTGGCGGGCCCTGCCCTGCCAGGTTTGAGTCTGGTACTTCCCGCCCATAACGAAGAACCGGTCATCGCCCAGGCGATTGCCGAAGCCTGTGAGGCTCTGGATGACCTGGGGGTGCCCCACGAAATCCTCGTTGTCGACGATGGCAGTCGCGATGCGACTCTGCAGGTTGCGCACGCGGCGGCCGCGAATCGTCCACAGGTGCGCATCATCTCGCTCGTCCAAAATGTGGGTTATGCCGAGGCTCTGCGCAGCGGGTTCCGGGCCGCGCGATACGAGCTGGTCGCCTTCACCGATGCCGACTGCCAGTTCGACCTGATGGACCTGGGAAAGCTGTTGGAGCTGTGCCAAACGCACGACATAGCCTGCGGCGAACGAGCCGATCGCCAGGACCCGTGGCGGCGCAAGGTGTACTCGAAGGGATTCAACATTCTTGCCCGGGCTCTGCTGGGAACCCAGGTGCGAGATTGCGACTGCGCGTTGAAGATCTTTCGCCGCGACTGGGTCAATTCGGCCGGTTTGACCTGCCAGGGATTCTTCTTCAACGCCGAGCTGTTGTGCCGGGCCCGTCAGGACGGGCTGACCATCGGAGAAGTGCCAGTCATCCATCGACCCCGGCCGGCCGGTGACAGCAAGGTCTCCATCTGGCACATTCCCCCCGTCCTGAAGACCTTGGTGCAATTCTGGTGGTCCCGGGCGCTCTTTGCCCCCCCCACCTCCGCCGCCCAGACACAACGCGACACCCGGTTGGGGCTGCCGGAACTCGGCTTTTGCCTGCTGCTGGTGATGCTGGCTGGTCTGATGTGGGCCCGCCTGCGGTTTCCCCTGATGGATCCCGATGAAAGCCGATACGCCCAGATCGCCCAGGAAATGGTGGTCACAGGGAATTGGCTGGTGCCGAAACGGCTGGGGCAACCCTACCTCGACAAACCGCCGCTGTTGTATTGGACAACCGCCATGGCCTTTCGGGGTCTGGGCATCTCGGAGGCGACGGTTCACCTCATTCCGGCGCTGGCGTCGCTGATCACGGTCTTTTCCACATTCCTGCTGGGGCGTCGGCTGGTGGGGAGCGTGGGGGCAGCGGTGGGCAGCCTCTTGCTGCTCTGTTCCGCCGGTTTCCTGCTGAGCGGGCGATTTCTCTTTATGGATTCGCTGCTGACCAGCTGGACAACACTCGGGTTCCTGGCCGCCCTGGTGGCGGTCCGTACCCCTCGGGTCTCGTGGGGACTGTGGCTGCTGTCGGCCATCGCCTGTGGCTTGGGAATCCTCACCAAGGGACCGATCGCCCCCGTCCTGATCGCCACCCCCGTGGCCGCGTCACTCTGGCTGACCGGGCGGATCACCCAGCTCAGCTGGAAACTGCTCGCCTCCTATGCAGCCATGGTGCTGGCCATCGCGCTCCCCTGGTTCATTGCCCTCGCGTGGGCCGAGCCGGGTGCCCTGACCGAATTTGTCTGGAAACACCACGTCGAGCGGTTCGTCTCAGGGCTCGAACATGCCGAACCGGTCTGGTTCTTCATTCCCGTGGCGTGCGTCGCGATGCTCCCCTGTTCAATTCTCTGGCCTGCGACCTGGGCCTTCTTTGCGAGCCGTGAGCAGGCAGTCCGTGCCCGCCGCGACTGGGATGTGGGGAGCCTGCTGTTGGGAGCAGGCTGGGTCTTCCTGCTCTTCTCGGTCGCACGCTGCAAGCTGCCTCCCTACATCCTGCCGATGGTTCCTCCCTTGTGCCTTGTCATGGGGGTGGCCGTCTGGGGAATCATTGAGGGATGTTCCCACCAGAAGTTTGTCACCTATGTCCGGCTGCATTCGCCCCGGGATTTGTGCCTGCTGCTCACTCTGGCCGTACCGGTGGCCGCCTCGATCGATGCGGTGTTGTCCGCCGGCCTGGGCGGGGCGAACTGGTTGGCCTGGGGATTGCTGGCGGTGGTGGGAACAGGCCTGCTGATGCCGCGGACATGGTCCCGGCACACGGTCCCAACCCGCTGGATCGCCGCCGCCAGCTTCGCGCTCCTCGCCATGATCTCCACGACGTTCGACTTCTATCCCCGCATCGCCCTCAGCCGCTCCTTCATTCATCCGCTGCGCCAGGTCTGCCCCCAGGAACTGGCCGACAAGGTTCCCGTGGTCAGTGTGGGACTCTCCCGGGAAATTGATTCCCTTTCGTTTTATTATCCCAGACTTTCGCTGGCTGTGTTCGATCAATGGTCGGTCTCTGAAGCAGTCCACAGCTTGCCCGACCGTGGACAGATCCTGCTGCTCATCGACGAAAGTCTGGTCGATGAATTTCTGCGGGACTCCGGAGGGGAGACGAACCTGCGTGAGGTCGCCCACATTCATCCCTGCCGGGTGTTTGAAAGCCTGCCCCGCGACAGAGTGGCTGAGACGGTAACCGCCGCTCATGCGGATTCGACCACCGACGATGCTCCCTTGATCCGCCAGACGTCCGCAACCCGCTGACGTCTGGCTGACAGCCACGGCCCTGGCAGTCGACACCACGCAGTGGTCCCGTGAGGTCAACCGCCAGGTCTGTTTTTGGCGATCAGCGATTTGCTCTGCGCGCGTTCCGGTGCAGCAGACCAACGTGCTTCACTGCGAAACGACGGTCCTCTTGGTCGGAAGGAATCGGTCCGTTCGAACGGGCCGATTCGGGCGAGCCGCAAATTCCGCACGACTCGGGACTCCAGTTCAAGTCGTCGGAAACCGGCACCGAATCGCCCCCGGTGTGCAACCCTGATGTGGGGGAACAGGGCTCCGGCGACGCTGTCCCCCCGAAGAGCGTCATACTGGCACCCGACACTCTGTTGCCGCGTCTCGCGCTGTCGCCAGGTTTCAATCGTGCGGCAGGATCAGTTTTGACTGGGGATGGTTGGCGAAACCCCAGTCGGAGGGGTGATACGCGATGGCCAGCTCGGGAGTCTCTTGCCGGTCCCCCGACACGACGACGCTGCGCAGACAGCGGTCGAGAATGCCGGTGGTCAACAATGTTCGCTCGATGGGATAGACCGCGTGACCGCGGCGAATGGTTGCCTCGAACGCTTCCAACAGGTACGAAAAGTGACCGAAAACTCCCCAGTCCTGCAGCTTGAACCAGCAGGCCCGCGGCTGACGCTCGCCCTGCAACCGGCAGGCGAATGCGAAACCGCCGGAAATTCCCGCTGCCATGATCACGGCTGACCGCAGTCCGTCGCCGTGCTCCAACAGATAGGCTGCCGGCTGGTAACGGGGACTGTCGAACTCGGCCGCCAGGGGGTCCCAGGAGTTCGGGTCTTTTCGCCCCGGCATGGTCTGCAGGGCCGCAGCGAAAAGTTCGCTCGACCAACGCCCTGCCCGCTCGGTTGCCCGGATCTGCCGTCCCAGCGCGACTTCCACCGACGTGACTCCGGCTTCCCCCCCGCGCCGCCGTTCGAGCATGCACTCGTGCGTCTCCAGAGCATGGAAGCCGTAGTCTTCCAACGGGCCATACCCAATCGTCAGTGCCTCTTCGATCTCGCAGTTGCGCGGAAGTTCCAGCACCGGCAAACGCCAGGTGAGTGGCAGCGACGAGCCTGCCAGCAGGGGAATCTTCCGGTCCCGGGCGGTCTCGACCATGGCCCGCGCATCGGCCCAGCGGTAGGCCAGGTGCTTGTCATTGAAATACGGCACAACCTGTCCGCACCGGTCGAAGGCCGCCACGGCCTCGTCAAAAAACCGCCGGCGGGGATACATCTTCTGGCGCGTGTCGGGAGTCAGGGGGTAATTGCCATGTTCGGCCACTCCCAGCACCCCCGCCACCTGCACCTGGTTGGTTCCGAGGGTGATCGCCTCGTCAATCGACCGGCACAACCGGACGCCATGTTTCTCGGCGAGCATCCGGCTGATGTCATGCTCGTGCTCCTGCTCGACATACATCGACACCAGCTTGAGTCCCGAGCGGGGGGCGTCGCTGTTCCGCTGGTACCCCTCGAGGATCTTCGAGACGATCACATCGGCATGGCTGACGGGATAATACGCGGTGACCAGCGCGGTCACCGGGAGAGGTTCGGCATTTTGCGACTGCGATGCAGTGAAACCAGCGGCTGATGCCGCGAATTGGCCAGCCAACAGCCCCACACTTCGCCGCAGAAATTCCCGACGTCCCGGAGTGGGCTTCCTAAAATCCGGCGACTGCAACAAACCACCACCTCTCAGCTGGCAACAGCGACCCCGAAGTACTCCCGGCGTGATTCGAACACGCGACCGACGGATTAGAAATACGTATAATAACTCTGGCTGGAATTTGGCAACCCTCTGAATGGCCTTCATTCAGGGGGTTTTTCATGCGCGGAGTATGCGACAAAAAAGGCGGTTTTCAGCGGTTCGGTAACACGACAAGTAACAGACTCAATGCGGTGGAACTCATTGCGGATGATACGGGTGACAATCCTTAAGTTTTCGGAAACGGCCAAAATGCTGTGGCGACTGAACTTACACGTTTTCATAGCACCTGAATCTGGGGTGGACCGTGGAAAACCTGTTGACCAGTGCGGTCGGTTGAATATCATCGGCCATGCGGTGGGACTGATGATGCAGTCGGGTGGCACTGTGATAGGGCCACAAATGGAACACCGCAAAGCTGAGTTTCTTACCCCGGGAGATGAGTGATGACCAGCGTCAATTTGTTCCTCTGTTTCCGGAGAACCACACACGATGTTTCCGAGGCTGCATGTACCGCATGATCCACCGCTCCCGAGGTTTTCAGAAAGGCAATCGCGGTTAGGCGTCTGGGCCGACTGTGCCCGATGCTGCGCCCTCTCGGCCAAGGGAGGGTGGTGATATGTCAAAGCGACCCAAGCAACCCGCACAATCGTCGGGTGAGAGTGGGACCATTGAACGCGGCAAGGTGTATTCCCTGCCGGAATTCATGCGAAGAACTGGGCTGCGCGTCTGGGCTGTTCGGACTGCGCGACGGAATGGCCTCGTGGTGCGATATGTCGGCCACCGAGGCTATGTCGATGGGAGTGACTGGGCCAGATACTTGGAACAGGCAGCGACCCATCCCAGCGGCTCCCAGACCCATTCCCAGTAAAATGCAAAAGGCCCGTGGGCTGCAACCCGATACGGGCCAAGAAAGGTACGCGCGATGAATCATACACTGAGGGAAGGCTCCGCCAATAGTGCCAAGAGAAGTACCAAGAACGCGGAAGAAACAGACCTTCCCGTGGCAGCAGAGGGAAAGATGGAACCCTTTCCACTGGATGCCCTCCCTCCGGTGGTGGCCGACTACGTAGCGGCGGCTGCGAAGGCCCTTGCGGTCGATGGGGCAATGGTCGCGGTCCCGCTGTTGGCGACACTGGGAGGATGCGTCGGCAATGCCAGAAGGATCCTTCTCAAGAAAGGCTGGACCGAATCGGCATGCCTCTGGGCTGTTGTGGTGGCTGACTCCGGGAGTGCGAAGAGTCCCGCCTTGAGTGTTGCGACCAAGTTTCTCGAGCGCCGGCAGTGGCAGGAACATAAGCGATGGGAAAGGCAGATGGCCCAGTGGGAGAAAGACAACTTGGATGCCAAGGCCAAGGCAACAGCAGAGAAGAAACCGCCACCCGAGGAACCTCCCGCTCCCAAGCTGACCCAAGTGATATGTACCGATGCAACGATGGAAAAGATGCTCACGATGCTGGCTGACAATCCTCGTGGTCTAGTATCGGTTCAAGCGGAACTGGGTGGGTTTTTCGGTGGGATGAACGCCTATCGTGGTGGGCGGGGTGCCGACCGTGAGAACCTGCTCAAGATGTACAGCGGAGAGACAATCAAGATTGATCGTCTGGGCCGAGGAACCTTGATTGTTTCCCAGCCTTTCCTTTCGGTGGTGGGCTGCATTACTCCCGCCGCGTTCCGCTCTGCTCTGCAAAAGGATGGCAACGAAGAGAACGGCCTGAGCGCCCGGTTCCTGCTCTGCCGACCTCCGCGAATGCTCCGGCAGTGGACCGAGGCCGAGATTCCGGACGAGATAGCGAAAAGGCTGGGAGATGTGGTCGATGAACTGCTGGACCTGCGACCGGCAACAGACGACCAAGGCGAGTCGCCGGTGTTCCTCCCTCTTCAGAAGGATGCCAAAAAGGTTTGGGCCGACTGGGTGAACCGCCACAACACCGAGGCGCTGCGGTTCTCTGGGCCTGTTGCAGCGGCGTTTAGCAAGCTGGAAGCGACCTGCGCGCGACTTGCCCTAATCCTTCAATCGGCCGACTGTCCAACAGCCGGGAGCATTTCCGAGTTCTGGGTTGCGGCTGCGGTCCGGATTGCCGACTGGGCCAAAGGCGAACAGGTCCGGTTCTGGCTGGATGCGAAGGCGTCTGATCGATTCGCCGAACAGCAGCGTCTGACGGAATGGATCCGAGGCAGGGGTGGGCGGGTGACCGCAACACAGGTTCAACACAACTTTCGACCGCGACCTGTAAACACCGAGGCTGCCCACAAGCTGTTGCGGGACCTCGTGGGCCAAGGCATCGGCAGGATGGAACTCATTCCGACCGGTGGCCGACCGGCAGACACGTTCATTCTGAATGATGCTGCCACGGAATGCATGGAAAACACCGAGGAAACAGACCCTCCCGTGGCAGAGACAGAG
>Ga0315899_10003937_pt1:2500-16100 | contig 16100 bp, 13 predicted proteins | sample LakEriMetagenome_2_FD_203518 | JGI IMG/M metagenome (GOLD analysis project Ga0315899, IMG submission 203518) | Freshwater fungal communities from buoy surface, Lake Erie, Ohio, United States - Buoy 4 MA112 | ecosystem: Environmental > Aquatic > Freshwater > Lake | place: USA: Lake... | reverse complement strand
GCATTACTGCACTTCAGGTGTATGCCAAAAAAAAAAAGAACGAACCAGAACTGATGGAACAGAGGGAAAAGAGAGAGGGGATCCCCTCTTCATATCTCATCCCAACTACAGAACGTGTTCTACAGAACGTGTTCTCAAGAGAGAGGGGATCCCCTCTTCATACCTCATCCCGACAAAAAGCAGAACAAACAAGAACGAACAAGAACAACAAAAAAGAGGGATCCCTTCCACATTCCTCAACTCTGAACCCCAACCCCTAAACACCACACCCTACAAACTAAACCCTAAACATGCGCTACCATGTCTAAACCGAGACCCTAAACCCTAAGACTGATTCCAATTAAGACCTCCCCAATTGCATATAATAAGGAGGAGGATACTTACGTACCATGGGAATGAGGAGGAGGATACTTCCTCCTCATTCCCATGGTACGTAAGTAAGTATCCTCCTCCTCATTATATGCAAAGACTCGACAGCCTTTCTGTGCTATATAAGTATCCTCCTCCTCATTCCCATGGTATGTAAGTAAGTATCCTCCCCAATTTCTCTTCCCAATAAGTTTCAAATTTTCCAGTTAAGTCCTTCCCAATTATTGTAAGGGGGGTTTTGAAATTTCGCTTGAAATTTCGCCCGGAATCCAAGCAAAAAATTCGCTTGCAAGCGAAATTTCAAGCGAAATTTCAAACTCGAAATCCAAAAAGGAAAAACAAATTTGGGTGAAAAGGAAAACTTGGCCAACTACGCCCCACGAGAAAAAAAAGGGAAAAGAACATCCTAGGCCCTACATCATCATAGTAGGATGCGGAGTCCGGCGGTTTAGGAGTTCGTGTATATGCAGATGAGTCAGTTTAGTTTAGTGAGTTAGGATGGGGAGTCCTAGGGCCCCAGATCCTGAACCCTAAACTCTAAACCCTAAACTCTATACACTAGTTCCTAAAACATATACACGAAAGCCTAAACCCTAAACCCTTAATCCCTAAACCTTGAACCTTGAAGCCTAAACCCTAAACGCTTGCATGAGTAGCTATGTGTGTAACCCCATGCGATAGTATCTGCCTCAGATTAGTTAGTTTAGTTTTGTTAGGTAGTAGTAGCTCTGTGTATGCACCCATGCGCTAGTACCTGCCTCCTCCTGCGCTCGTGCATGCTTACTGTGATGTCTGCGTCCAATCGGACTTCAAAGAGCGAGCGGGCGATTAAGCATATAATGAGGAGGAGGATACTTATATAGCACAGAGCGGGCGATTAAGCATATAATGAGGAGGATACTTATATAGCACAGAGCGGGCGATTAAGCATATCAAGCCATACCAGGATCTAGGAGGAGGAGGATACTTAAATACCATGGGAATGAGGAGGAGGATACTTATATAGCACAGAAAGGCTGTCGAGTCTTTGCATATAATGAGGAGGAGGATACTTATATAGCACAGAGCGGGCGATTGAGCATATCAAGCCATACCAGGATCTCGTGGACCTAAACCCTCAAGCCTAAAGCCTAACCCCTAACCCCTTAACCTAAACCCTAAACCAGTTGCAGCAATCTGGCCAGTGCACGCATCAAAAATGCGCTATATAATGTCTTTGACCGTGTGTCTGGCAGCGCCAAAACTGTTGAGGTTCTCTCTCTCTCTCTTTCTCTCTCTTTCTCTCTCTTTCTCTTTCTTTCTCTCTCTCTCTCTCTCTCTCTCTCTCTCTCAACACACACACACCATGGTCTCTCTCTCTTTCTCTCTCTCTCCCTCTCTCCCTCCCTCCCTCCCTCGCTCTGGCTCTCGCTCGCTCGCTCGCTCTCTCTCTCGCGCGCGCGCGCTCTCCCTCTCGCGCGCGCTCTCTCTCGCTCTCTCTTTCTCCCACACGTGCAAACACACCACTTGCGCGCACGCATACACACATACATACACCACACGCAAACACACAATACACTACACGCGTGCATAACTTCTGGTCTCTCATATTTTAATTTTTTCTTTTTCTTTCTTTGTTTTCTTCGCACAGCACCACCTTGACCTTTCTTCCATATTTCTATTTTCTCGTTTTTCTTTCTTCTTTGTTTTCTTCGCCTAGGAAATTACCTCTGCAAAAACACGCTCATCCCTTTTTGTCTCTTTTATTTTGTTTTTTTTCTTGTTTTCCTTTTCTTTCCTTTCTTCCCCCCCCCACGTAGGAGAGAAACAGAGAGACAGACAGAGAGAGAGAGAGAGCGCGCGCGCGCGAGAGAGAGAGAGCGAGAGAGCGAGCGAGAGAGCGAGCGAGAGAGCGAGCGAGCGAGAGAGAGCGCGCGAGAGAGAGGGCTGGAGGCGACGGGGCTGGCGCGGCAAGGGGAGATGCTCATCTCTTTCTGCCGCTTCCTGTACTTTTTCTTTTTTCTTTTCCCCCTTCATCCAGGAAATGAACCGAGGGCTGGAGGCGACGGGGTTGACACGGGAAGAGGAGGCACGCATTACGACCGGGCACATTTCTCCCGCCCCCGCCAGCTGGATAACATGCCTCGCTGCCTTTGACTTTCAACATGCTGCCTTTGAGTAAGATATATTTGATGTGTGTGTGTGTATGTGTGTGTGCGCGCGCGCGCACGTGTGCGTGTGCGTCTGAATGGTGTGTGTGTGTGTGTGTGTGTGTTATATGTATATGTACAGACACACACACGCACACACTACTGAGCAAGGCCGTATGTGGATAGGCATATTGTTTTTTTTAGTACTAAGCACTCTTTTTTCTTAGGGCTAATCACTATTTTTTTCTCACCAGCAGAATAGGGGAATGCTTAGTGCTTAGTTTTAGTACTAAATAATATTTTTTCTTCTTCTTTGTACAAAGTACTATTTTATTTTCTCCAGGAGAATGGCGGGAATGCTCAATACTACTGACAGCTTTCTTGTATACAAGCACTGACCCCCCCCGGGTTTGTACACAGGGCATTCCCGTCATTCTCCTGGGGCATAATAATAATAAATAAAAAAATTTAAAAAATAATAGGGCATTCCCGTCATTCTCCTGGAGAAAATAAAATAGTACTTGGTACAAAGAAGAAGAAGAAATAGTATTTAGTACGAAAATGGACACGTGCACAGGGCATTCCCTCCAGCAGAATGGCGGGAACGCTTACTACTCAAGTTTGTTCTTGAGTCGCTGCCTGGACCTGCCGCATTTCAAGGTCAGCTTAATTGGAATAAATATACTAAAGAAAAACGCAATATTCCACTGGACCTGCCGCATTTCAAGGTCAGCTTAATTGGAATAAATATACTAAAGAAAAACGCAATATTCCACTGGACCTGCCGCATTTCAAGGTTAGCTTAATTGGAATAAGCATAATGAAGAAAACCGCAATATTCCACTGGATGCGTGTGTTGCTTCCCGGACCTGCCGCGTGTGTGTTTGTGTGTGTGTGAGAGAGAGAGAGTTGTGCGTGGAGAGAGACGTTTATTGACAATCAATAGATGACTGAAGGTCGGTAAGTGCAACGCCTCTTGCGGGTGATTGCCCCTTCAACTAGTAGGTCTTTTTTGACACTGCAGTAGGTCTCTTTTGACACTGAAGTAGGTCTCAATGGTATAGAGAGAGAATTGTGTGTGCGAGAGGGAGAGCGATTGTTAGGAACGATGATACTCCTGAGAGAGGAAGGGAAGGAGGGCGGGAGAGATAAAAATGGGGGAAAGAAGCTGAGATATGGTGTGTGTGTGTGTGTGTGTGTGTGTGTGTGTGTGTGTGTGTGTGTGTGTTTCTTTGGGTGTGTCCGTGTCTGTGTGTCTTCATGTGTACGCTTACATCCTATGCATATTATATTTTCAATGGACATATTGAACACACACACACACACACACACACACACATGCAGACACACATACATACACACACACACACACACACACACTGACAGGGATGCAGGCGCTCGACCTAATGAGCACGCACCGATTTACATTGCTCCCACAGCAACTCGTCCCGCGCTGGCGGCGTCTGCTTTCACTCCTGGCTCAGGGTTGAGTAATTACTCAACTCTTGTATAGAAATCACAAAAAAAATACCTTTAAAAACATTTGCTCACTCCCAAAGCAAGACTCACAGCAAAGGTCAAATTTCTGGCGACGTCTGCTTTCCTTTCTCGCAGCCGAGAGAGAGAGAAGAGAGAGAGAGAGAGAGAGTTTATTAGGAACGAAACTCCGTAGAGAGAGAGAGAGAGAGAGAGAGAGAAGTTTATTGACAATCAACAGATGACTGAAGGTCGGTAAGTACAACGCCTCTTGCGGGTGACTCCGCCGCTGGGCGCTCGTGGCCCAGCATATTGCGGAGAGTACTATACCTCCACTCTCCGTTTGGCCTTGAGGCACGCCTTTCGGCGACACACAAGAGGGACCAGACCGTCTCCTGTCCGCCCCGATCACCGACCCGCTCTCTCGAGGGTTCGGGATCCCAATCTGATCCCCTGACCCCCTGGTACAACGGGCGGGCCGGGAACATCCCTTTCCGGTACTCGCCGGGTCTCCCGAGAGGGTCCTGAGCGAGAGAGAGAGAGAGAGTTTATTACTTTAGGAACGGTGAGGAGGGGGCGGGAGCAATGAAGCTAGGGTGTCTACAGAGAGAGACCAACGGGTACCATGTACTGTTGTAGTTTAGTGGTTTAGTAGTACAGCTGAGTGAGTAGTGGTTTTGATTCACAAAATGACAGCCGTTCCCGCATGGAGTTCTCCGATCGAATGTTGAGTGTTGAATGTTAAAGTTGTTTTCAGTCAACCTTTGTACCAGCAACCGATCCCGGTACTACAGCTGGACTTTTTTCGAAATTGAAAATCCAGGGAATCTCGTGTGGAATTAGAATTCCCATTCCACACGAGATTGTTCGAAAAGAATTGATTTCACGGGTCCCCTGCCGAAATCTGACGGTTTCTGATGGTCCGACCATTAGATACCGCCAGACTTCGGCAGGGGACCCGTGAAATCGATTCTTTTCGAACAATCTCGTGTGGAATTGGAATTCTAATTCCACACGAGACGAAACGTGTGGGCATGCAAATTTTAGTACGGTGCAGCCGCACGCTTTGCAGGCGCAAGGGGCAGCTTGCTGAACGCCAGCTGGCGGTCACGTCCGCTTGCAGCCAGCATGTGCGCAAGGCGAAAGTGCTGCCGCCGCTGCTGACCCATGCCCACGCTCCTACGGGACACAAGGTGCACATTCACATGGTTGACTGAAAACAACTTTAACATTCAACATTCACATTCGATTCGGAAAACTCCATGTAGTTTTTGTTGAGAAGGGTATCGGCCGAGGCTGCCCATGCTGAAATTTTGCCGGGCAAACAAGCCCCCCCCCCCCGCGTGTCAATCTCAAAACAAGCCGGGTCCGAGAAAAGCTAAGTCGCGGTACGGCGGCAAAGCCTTACGCATCTTCTTCCGTTCCAAGTGGAGGCATCGGGAGAGATCTGCAGAAATGAGAATGAGAAGCAGCAGCCTTCGCATACCCGAGGGTGGAGATGTGATTCAAGTCATCAATCCACTGTCTGACACCTCTCGCGCGCGTGTCACAGCAAGAAATAACTTGCGCTCGAGAACTGGCCTGGCGCGGAAGTGATCCACCCCGAAAACCAGAAAACAAGATTCTCGTTAGACTCCTCAACATTCATTTGCACGCTACACGCAGCATGGCCAGGTATTGAGCACAGCCAAAAAGATTTAATCGTGCCTTTTGGTCGTGCACCTCTCCAAACCAAAAGGGTGTCATCGTAACAATTCCCCCCCCTGGTGAAAACTTTACGGTGCCTGCTGCATCGGGAGCGATTCCAGCAGCACGCAAACTGCCGATCACGCACACGAGCCGGAATGTCCTCCACGGAACAAGTACATGCTCAGTCCTATCAATAATCAAACAATCACTCTCCAAAACCCTAGCTGCGTCTCAGCAGAGACCCTAGCGCACGGGAGCCAGAATGCATTGGGCTCTGCTCGGAGTCATGATGCATTGCGCTCTGCTGCACAGATGTCAACGTTTACAGGCCGCAGTTCTTTGGCTTGCCCATAGCTAGCAAATTTTCGACTTGCTGAGGCCACTCAGGAATGGGATGCATGAGTTTAGTAATCGCATCCTCCCCGCTCTCTTGGTCCCACTTTTGTGACTGAATTAAGTTGAGCTTACCAATGTACCCGTATCTGCTCAATGCAGGAAAGGCGTCAAACAAGCCCACGACACGCTACACTCCGAAGTGCTGCCAAAGACTGGCGTGCACACAACTGTTCCTACGCGCGAACGCGCGCCAGCTACGGGAAGCATCTCACGTCATCACGTAAATATTCACAGGCCACACAAGCCACAAACCGCAATACGCACGGGCTCATGTACACGTTGCAAGCTGCGGGTGTGGGTTTCAGGAGGGACGAAAAAAAGTAGTACCCCATTTCCCCGCGCTTCTCAACGCCAGGAGCCACCAGATACAGCGAGTCGTCTTCTGAAGACTGATATGGATCCCCGCCAAGGACTGTTTTAGTGAGCTCCATCCAGCTGTCCGTAACCGGCTTTTCATCTTTGGACTTCTCCTGTAAACAGCAGTCCAGCGTCAGCGGATAGGAGAAGAGGAATTTCAGGCGCATGACACTCCGCACGGGACGGGGCACTCACCCCAATACCGAGAAACAGCTTGACCACTCGGTTCTCCTTTGTTACGCAGATGAAAGAAAACTCAGATTCGTGCAGGCGATTGTTGGATCGGAACGACTGCCCACCCACCGTCACCTTGACGTACGGTGGCGATCCCGAGGTCAAATCCGCCTCGATGTGAAGCGGTGTGGTCGCCGTATAAGGGTACACGCCCTTGTAGACTAGACTGCGGTAAGACTTAGGTGCGTCATCGGCAGTGTTTCTTGCCTTGTCCGGCTGCCACCAAAAGGAAAGCAGGAAGTTGTCGCCTTGATCCGGCTTCCACAGTCTTTGCAGGTAATTTAGCGCCTTAAACTGCTTTGCCGCCGCCTTATTAAGAACAATGCAACGCTCAGCTGCAGTGCCCTCAGCCGGCACAAGTGACAGTGTGCGAGGTGAGAGGTAGTTGGCCACCGCATCGTCGGAGAGCTGTTGGTTCTTCATGCCGCCCGCACCACAGTCGACTCGGCACTTGCAAATTGCCGATGTGTCTTCGGGCTTGAGCCACTTCAGGCACACAGCATAGCAAAGATCTTTGTGCTTCTGGTCCGCGTAGGTGATACCCTTTGCGGTGCAGGTAGACTCACCCTTGAGACATTCATGGCAACTCTCCTCCGTCGACGCAGCATTGTTGCTTGCCGGAGCACCCGTCAGCATCGACTTGCGTTGCGCCTTGCTCAAGTGCTTCCACTCGTCGCGCAGTAGGATCTGCTGCTCCACTCGCAAACGGCTTGGCCGCATCCCCGAAAACGGCTCTATGTCAAGCTCAACGGCCGCCAGCCCAGTAGTAGGCTTGGACACGCCTGGCTTACGCAGAATAACGTGGTCCGCCGCCATCTCCGCAAAGAGAGCCCTGCTCTTGGAAGTAAATTCGTCGGCTTCGACGAGAGCCTTATGCTCATCTTCCAGAGACCACTTGATCGCGCCCGGCTTGCTGAACGCCTCCAAAGTTGCCAGCGAGACAGTGTGACCCTTCCGTACAACGCTTCCCTTCGCCTTCTTGATACCGTTTTCCCAAGTGAGCAGATACTTTGGGTTTGAGAAAGCCGACCGGTCTGTACCATGCACCCACCATATTGTCGACGGCGCAATAGCATCCCAATCATCATCACGATTGTTGTTGAAGTTGGCAAACAATCCAGTCATACTGAGCCCTGAACTCCAACGGCCGGGAGCGTAAAACCAAACGTTCATGTAATCCCCGTTGGGCAGCGGTGGTCCCCAAGAATTGATCGTAAAATGGACCATAGCTCCGTCACCTGTCTTGATGTCGTTGTAGGTCACCCAGGTCTGGCCACCGCACACCATGAGCTTGGTGTTGGGATCCAACGGCTGCCACTGACAAGCGACCAATTCTCCTCCGTCTTCGAAGAACTCTTTCGTCTTTTGCGATGTAATGGACTTCAACTCGCCATTGATCATGAACTTTGCAAAAGAGACACTTGTTGTAGTCCACTCTGACAGAAACTTGATGTTGAAGTTTTTGGTGATGATGGCAGCCCCGACGGTGCATTTCAAGTAGGGATGTGGGCAATTCATCTCCTTAGTTTGGAGCTCAATGTCGCTCATATGGCGCGCCAGGATGAATTCACCGACGATCTGGTAGTCAAAGCTCAGGCCATCGAATGTGCGGATATGTGAGGCGCCCACCGAGTATGCGGATTGCATGCTCCGGGTGTTTGCGCACTCGCTCTCGTCTCCTCCACAAATGCCGCAGGCGTCAATCACCTTCGGCGATTCGCCGCTGGGCGGGAATGTCCCGTCGCACGACTTGCCTGTGGGCCCACGGTTCCCCATGGCGCCATGCAGCCCCTGCAGCCCGGCTGGCCCGGCGTCCCCATTGTACCCCTGGTCGCCCTGGAAGCCGTTTGGCCCCTTGAATCCCTTCGGGCCCATCAGCCCGGGTGCACCCTTCGGACCGCGAGGGCCATACGGCGGAGCTTGATCGCCACGGTCGCCCTGTTTCCCCGGCTGGCCTGTCGGTCCGCTCTTGCCGCTCTGACCAGCAGGTCCGGTACCACCCTGTGGCCCGTCATCCCCCTCTGGGCCGCGGGGTCCTGGCTCCCCCACGTCACCCTGCGGCCCGTCCGGCCCCGGCGCCCCCGGCGCACCGTCTGCACCCTTGAAGCCTCGAGGGCCCAACATGCCCTTGGCGCCGCGGCTACCTGCAGGGCCTGTCGGGCCCTGCGGCCCCTGCCGGCCCGGCTCGCCGTCTGGCCCTTGGAAGCCCTGCGGCCCCATCTTGCCGGGCTTGCCTTTTGCGCCAACCCGGAACACAATGTCCACGGGGATCCGGGCCTGTTCCCTCTTGTGTAGGGCGTCCTCCTCCTTGGTCAACGCCGAGAGCGTCCTGGACAGCCGCGCCACGTCGGCCTCGATCCCCGTGCCCTCCAGGCACGGGCAGGACGCACACTTGCCAAAGAACACGTTTTCGCCCACCTGCTCGAGCATCATCTGCCGCGCCTTGCCGGCGAGCTTGGGCGTGGCGCTGCAATCGCACCTGCAGTCGCCCTGGGCGGCGGCGCCCGCGCTGGGCATGTCCGCCCCGCCGCCAAAGGTGCTGTGGAACTGCCGCGTGAGCACGCTATTCTTACTCAGCTCGCCCTCAATGTCGCTCTCCACGCCGTCCATGTCGCGCTCGTCCTGGCCGAGGCTGCCCATGCTGACGAGGTCCGTGGCGGCCAGGTGCCCTCCTCGCATGACTACCCAGCTGCCGCACAGGCACAGCAGCGCCAGCGCCGCGAGCGGGAGCACTAGGCCGGCGCGCCGCCTGCCGCCGCCGCCGGGCTCAGTGGCGGCATCGGCGCGCTCGACCGCGCCCGGGCCGTACGCCATCCCGGACTTCTCTCCGAGGTGTCCCTTGGCGATCACTATCCTTTACTTTTGGCATGGGCAATTAATTAATTATTGGGACGGAAAAAGTCACGTGTTATTTGCTGTACGGGACGGATAATGAGTTTCCACAAGAATCCTAAACGATGCGATTTAATTCGGAGCCTAAACGGTGCAAAAGCGTTTCCCTTTCAGCTAAACTCAAAAGTAGTTGGCGGAGAAACTGCGTTTTCCGTCAGGAGAAAACATTCCTCAATCTTTTTCCCTCGACGAAAGGCCACAACCCGAGATGCACATGAGCGAGCGCGGCGTTGACGGGCCAGAGTATGGCACCGTCCCGCCCGTGCTGCCGTCCCCGGGGGCATCGCCAAGCAGGTGAGGGAGCGGGGAGAGTCAGCAGCGCGCAGACCAGTCCGGCGCCTCACGCGCGCCCCTAAGAGCTCGCAGCGGACCAGCACACGCCGCATCGACGTGCCGTGTGCTGAGCGGGTGCACGGCCGTGCATGCACTGTCTGACCTGGGTTGCCGCTTTCCGCGTGCAGGGGTGCGGGGGGAAGGCGGTCAGCGCTGCTGGCCGTGGCGCTGCTCGCGGGCATGTGCCTCGGCACCCTGTTAGTCACGGCCTACCGGTCAGGGCGTGCGCCGTCGGTGGTGATGATGAGCCTCGGCGACTCGGAGTCCCGGCTCGACTCGGATGCCGCGCAGATTGCCAGCATTGGTGACGAGATCAACAGCGACATGACGATCAACAGCTTTCTGCACTCGAACCAGCTCGCCATGGGGCTGAAGGCGAAAGGACACTGCTCGTGCGACTGCAACTCAGATCCGTCCATGTCTTACAAGGCCAAGACCGCCACGATGCTGGAGCAGGTGGGCGAGAATGTGTTCCTCGGGCCATGCTCCGGCTGCCCGTGCATGCGCAGCAACGACATCGAGGACATTGTCAAGGCGCTCGGACAGAAACTGGTCACAGTGGAGGAGCAGGAAGCTGTGGTCGCAAAGCTGATCAAGAAGAAAGATCCCGTGGACATTACCTTTGCCGTGGGCCAAAAGGGGCAGCCCGGCGCCATGGGCCCCAGGGGCTTTCAGGGCCCTGATGGGCCGCCTGGTTACCAGGGCCCAAAGGGCGACATTGGGCCCCAGGGCCCGCGCGGCAAGAAGGGAATCACGGGCCCGCGGGGCGTCAAGGGCGACGACGGGCCCACGGGTGACCCGGGTCTTCAAGGACCGCCGGGCAAACAGGGTATTCAGGGCTCCCCGGGAACCGAGGGAGTGGATGGGGCGCGGGGTGCTACTGGACCTGCTGGAAGTCAGGGCAGGAATGGGCCGCCGGGAGGCACCGGGCCGATTGGCAACCGCGGTGAAGCCGCGCCCCCTTACGGACCGCCGGGCCCAACGGGAGTGCCCGGGCAGCCAGGCCCCAAGGGAAACAAGGGTGACTCGGGCGTGCAAGGCGACAAGGGTTTTGTTGGGGCACCCGGGAAAAGTGGTGCCGAAGGGGCTCAGGGCATGGACGGAGAACGTGGCGGGCAGCGCGCTGCGCCCGCCAATGTTGCCCTGAGTGTTGGAGGGGGGGGGCACCTGACATCCCTTGCTGCAGTAGGCAGCAGCCTTGCACTTGGCGCACTGCAGGGGGCTCAGGGCAACATGGGCGACCGCGGCGCACTGCAGGGGCCTCAGGGCAACATGGGCGACCGCGGTGTGTATGGACATGGATGCGATGGCGTTGTCCCGCTGCCCGGTCAAATTCCGAAGACGATCGACGCTTGTGGCAAATGCGGCGGCGACGAAAGCGAATGTGCCAAGGTTGGATATTCCAGGACTGCGCACTCGGTTGGAGATCCCCACTATCTCACCTTTGATGGCATATCCTTTGACTACCAGCACACAGGCCAGTTTATCCTGGCCAGGCACATGAACGATGTCGAGCTTCAAGCCGAGCAGATTCCTTGTCCGAACCCTGCTGTGCGCTGCAACGTCAAAGCGGCTGTCATCACCAAGAATTGGAACATTCAGTTTTTGAATGCATTTAGGTTGGATCAGATCAAGGTTAACGGAGACATTTGGACGCAGGGCAATCAGTATCGCTATGGGATATTGAAAGTTCTCGACCGGACGACCAAGTTGTTAGTGAATGGAAATTGGTGGTATGTCTACTTCAACGACCAGAAGACGGGCGACGGATGTGTCGTGTATGGCGATATGAATAATTGGGGTCCCCCGCTTCCGAATAACCTTTACTCGAATCTGTACTTCCAAGCACCGGCCAGGTGGAGCTCCGGCCTGAGTATGACGGGTATTTACGCGAACTTTGATGGGAACCCGCATGATGATTGGGCATCAATCTCTCCTTCCGAGATGTGGTGGGTTGCAGGCACGCCCCAATCAGCCTTTGACAATCCCACATATCTGTTGACCGATACAAACCGAATGACCAAGGAGAAACCCAGGCCTTGGATGAAAGCCAAGGGTACGTCGACCCTGGCGCAGGTGCCTGTCGCGCATGCTGTGCGACCCAACGGTGACACGGTCCTGGCGACGGACTGGACGAGAGAGGATGAGTTACAGGCTTTCAAGGAGGTAGACCCTCTCACGACCAAGATGCGCAAACGTCTGTTTGCGAAGATGGCGCAACAAGGTGTGATCTTGAGGAAACCGGGGGAGGAGAAGCCAACGACAGGTTTGGCTGCCGCGGAATTGGACATTGAGCCCTTCGCGGAGATGCGCCCAGATCACCTCCGCATTGAGCAGCAGATGCTGTTTAGGAAGGAGTGGAAAGTTCTGACGCCCTTCCAACGGAAGACTATCCTCGCTGGTGGGGTCGTCAGCAACAATGCAGTGGGAATGACACGCATGTGCGCTGAATGCGTGGAGGGCACACAGGAGTGTACGGAGAAGGAGATAATCAAAACTCCTGACAAGGTTGTGGGAATCACGTACGCGGATGCAGCGAAGCAGGCAGCTTGTCAGAAGGCATGTTTGCCGTGGCTTGATCCCACCAAGACGAAAGCTGTATGCAAGTGTAAGATTGACTGCTCTTTGGATACTCCCCTGGCAAAGTGCACAGCAAATGCGGTCACAAATTACCTTTCCGCGCGCACGGGCTGGCTGGTCCCCGCAGACGGCACGCTGAACATCCGCTGCATTAATCTGCAGAACCAGGCGGTCAAGGTGTTCCCGGGCAACGCTGAGGGTGTGCCAGCAAACATGTGGAACCAGGATGAAGCTTTCAACTTCGCCATGACTTTCTGGTGGAAGCCGGGTGAGGGGACCTACGCAGACGCAGCGTTGAAGAGCTTGATCTACAAAGGACCACAGACTGACAAAGACAAGCCCGTGGTGCCTGGCATCAAACCGGTCCATATCCAGGTGGATGGCTCGAACAAGGACACCCCCGAGCTCCTTGTCACAGTCGCGGGGGTGCAGGGCCGTGTTCCCTTTGCTAAGTGTCCGACACTGAAGGACCAAGTCTTCACCTTCATTGCTGTCACGAAGCGAGACAGTGGCATCTCACTGTGGTGCGGGGCCGATTCCAAAGAATCGTGCAAGGCCATTATGGGCAAAGAAGTCGCAACGGACGAGGTCCCCTGCGTCAAGAAAGTACACAGCTTCGAGCTTGATGCCAACGCAAAGTACGAGACCAACACGAATCAAGCTATCTATATTGTTTCTCCTGCTGCCACACCAGAGGAGGTGCCGAAGGGTTTTTTGGGGAAGTTTGCATACGTTGCCGCTGCAGATTGGGATCCGAAGGATGAGGTCAAGCTGTGGGACAACTTTATACCCGACCAGGCCGCTGGAAGGTATTTCACGCTCCGCTTGATTCTTCTTGACGTGCCGCTTGTGTAAAGAATATCGCGCTTCAATTGTCACGAAAATCTCACTATTCAATTCCCCCTGCCTGACTCGTGCTGTGCTTCTGCATCAATGTATGCATCTGGCTGCGCTTTCCTCTTGACAATCGTTTGATCCTTGCAGGCAACCGAAATCATGCGGCTAGAACCCCATTTGAGAATATTCATGACAATCTGGCGGTTGCGTCCGACCAGCCCGGCATTGAGGTGTTGGGGATAAACTCACACGCTTGGCTTGTTTACTTAGTTTTGTTCGAGCTCGGGTATGCCGTTTGCAGTCCAGGC
>Ga0315899_10003935_pt1 | contig 16103 bp, 19 predicted proteins | sample LakEriMetagenome_2_FD_203518 | JGI IMG/M metagenome (GOLD analysis project Ga0315899, IMG submission 203518) | Freshwater fungal communities from buoy surface, Lake Erie, Ohio, United States - Buoy 4 MA112 | ecosystem: Environmental > Aquatic > Freshwater > Lake | place: USA: Lake Erie, Ohio... | reverse complement strand
TCTTCTTTTCCTGCTCCTATCCACCTCATTCATAGCTAATTAATTTGCCATCCTCCTCCTGATAGGGGTGAGAGGCTCGTCGACATCATGTCCAACCGATGCCGGCGTTGCGCCAAGCGTCCACCTCATTCATCGCTTTGCTTTCTCCCCCCCACCCCCACCCTTGCCTCTCAGCACTGGTGCGCCTGAGTCCCTCCTATTTCTGTGTCGCGAGGTAGCGGCCACGCAGCCTACAGGCTCTGCCAGCCTCCTTTTCCCGATGCCCGGCTCCCCAATACAGCCCTCCCTCTCTGCACTGCCCCGTTGCGTTTTGCAACATCCGTGCCTGGGCCTGGAATTCTTTGCATTCATCTTGCATTTACTTAATAAGTCAATGTGGATATAAACAAGGTGTGGGCCGTGGGGGGGCCTGGGGGCGCGGCTGCATCTGTGGTTGTGTGGGTGCGGGGCTGTGCGTCTGAGCGCTCCAAGCGCTTAAACGCGGCGGATAATTCCGCGTTGTTGCATCTTTTTGAAGATTCGATAAAAAAAAAACCGAACGAGCTTAGACACGATTAAAAAAAAGAACGAGCGCTTAGTCGCGGCGGATAATTCCGAGTTGTTGCAGCTTTTTGAAGATTCGCTCGGGGCAGAGTCCGCATCAAGGAGGGCCAAGCAACTTTACAATGTCGGCCTCCAGCGTCATGGGGTCCATCTGGGAGGGATACTGATGCACGGGGTGCCCTTCGCGATTGATGAGAAACTTCTGGAAGTTCCAGGGGATCTCCTTGATGCCAAACTTGTCCTTGAGGAAGACAAACAGCGGGTTGGCATCCTTGCCGTTAACTTTCACCTTCTCGAAGAGCGGAAACGTTGCGTGCTTCGTCTGGCGAGCGAACTTTTCGATTTCGGCAGGCGTCCCCGGCTCCTGATTTGCAAATTGGTTGCAGGGAAACGCGAGAACGGTGAAGCCACGGTCCTTGTACTTTTTGTACAGCTGTTCCAGCTCTCGGTAGTGCACGTCAGTGTACCCGCACTGTGACGCCACGTTGACCACAATCGCCACGTTGTTTTTGAAATCTGACAGGGCCACGTCCTTGCCATCGAGTGACTTGACTTTGAATTCGTATATGCTGTGGTGCGTGCCAGACACCAGGTCGGCTACGGCGCTCGTCGCCTTCTCAGTAAGCGACTTTTTGGATGCGCTGACATCAGGCGTCGGCTGCTCGTGTGGAAGTTCTCCCATCTCCGCACCCGTAGCATGCGCCAGCATGCGGCTTTTGCCCACAGCGTCTGGGATGACCGAGTCTGTGTCTTCAGCTAGCGAGGGGCTCCGTGACAGCGTCACGAAGAGCAGCGTGGGGAATGCCAGCAGCACCGCGAACATGATTCCGCCCCGGCCGAAGCAGCGCGGAACAAAACTCTGGTTGCTTGCTGCGTGAGTTCCTGCTACGCGCCCAGGCGGGTGAAAACACGGGGGCCCGCACTTGGTGCAAGCTCCTCCAGACGCACGCGGAGCGCGCCACGCCAGGGACGCACGCGGGTTGGGTCACCTGCGGGCTTCCGCGGCGCCATCTCGCGAAGCTCCCGGCCTGGCGTGCTGGCCGCGTAAGCGACGAAGGGCTCTTTTCCTTCTTCGTCCGAGTCACACCCCTCCGATGCGTGCGTAGCCACCTTGTTAACCCCAGACTCAGTGGACTTGACTGACTCATCCAATGGTCCATTTGATGGGTTTTACAGGACCCTCCCCACTCTCTCTATTTGTAACTCAACCTCTGATTTTCGTACAGGAGTTGGATACGGAGACACAATTATATATCATGACGTCTAAGCGCTTCTGCAGGCAGAACAACTTTCGTGTGCAGCTGGTTGCAGGAGAACGCCGTGGTGGTCGCAAGTCTTAGGTTGATACGAGGGAGGAGGGAGAGGAGGGGTGGTAAAGAAAGTGAGAAGAGAGTAGAGGCTGGGACCAGTTGCCTACACGCCTGGGGCGAGAGCATGCTGCGTACGGCGCCGCTCCTGCTCGCAGGAGTGCTGTGCCTGGATGTGGCCCACAGAGGCTCTGTCGATGCCTTCATTTCTTCTCCGGCGCTCCTGCGGAGGCCGCTGGCGCGCGAGCGATCTATCGCGGCCTCGGCGCTCCAGGTCTCTCGCGCGATGCAACTGGCTGCTGCGCCTGACGGTCCGCAGCTGGCGGCGTATCCGCCAGCTGCCAGGGCCCCAACATGCCGCCTGGGCCCTGGCTGACGTCAGGTCGATCCGACCTGTCCGCCAGGGCCCCAGCATGCCGCGGGTGCACCCTGACTCTCTGGGTGTACTCGCAGAGTTTGCGCTTCAGGACGCATGTGGCGTGTTCTCGCCATGGGTTTCTAAACGCCAAGGCGCTCTTTGGAGGAGCTTCAGAGGTACGCCTTTCACTGGGGCCTGCAGGCTGCATGCCTGGCACCAGTGTCTGTCTGTCGGTCTGTCTGTCTGCGTGTGTATGTGCATGTGTGCATGCGAGCGTGCGTGCGTGCGTGCGTTAGTGTGTGTTCGTGTGTGCACGCGTGGCGTGCGTGCGTGTGTATGCATGCTTGCCTGCGTGCGTGTGTTTCTTGTCTTTGCGTGCGTATGCGTGCGTGTGCGTGCATGCCTGCGTGCGTAGCCACCACCGCCGCCGCCGCCGTGTGACATACCGTGGCCGCAAATATGCAGGACGTCAACGTAGAGATCCCGACATTTTTTCCGGCAGCGGACCGCATTATTGCGGTTGGGGATGTGCATGGAGACGTGAACGCGCTTGCTGGCTGTCTAAAGGTCTCCGCCTCTTGCTCTCTCTCTCTTTCGCGTGCGCTCTGTGCATTCCCTTCCGCGCCCTGCAGATTGGTTCCGACGTGGCGCAGCGGTGTGATGAGTGAAATGATGCAACGAAAGCATGCTCTCTCTGTGTCTGTGCGTCTGCGTCTCCACGTGTGTCTGTTTGTATACACGCAAGACAAGAGCAAGACCAGAGCCTTGTGCCGCACGTGCACACGTGCTGGGAATAGTGTGGGCACGGCATCTATGCGGACGTGCTGTCAGCCTCAGTTTCAGTCTGCGGACAGGCATTGAGATGTGGGGTGAGCACAGCGCTGTAAAGCTGTAGGGTGCACAAAGGTGCTGCAGCGTGCGCAGACCAGCGGCGGCGGGGCAGCTAAGCTTCTCGGCGTCTCAACAGATTGAACGCATGCGCGTTGCCCTTTTAAGCGTGCGGTTGCCCTCATGCGCGTGCGCCTCTTCCTGAACCCTAAACCCAATCCTACATCACACTTTTCCCTCTCCCACATGCCCTGTGCGTCAACCGCCTCTGACTGATCCTCCCTTCCTCCCTCCCTCCCTCCCTCCCTCCCTCCCTGTCTGCCCGCCCCCCTCTCCCGCTCTTCTCTGTGCAACGCAACAGCTATCCGGGCTTATCGATGAAGAGCAGAATTGGACGGGCGGCACAACGCATCTGGTGCAGCTCGGCGACATCCTGGACCGGGGTGATACAGAGAAAGGGTGCATGGACCTGCTCTTCAAGCTCAAAAGACAGTCGCGGGAAGTCGGGGGCGCCGTGCACATACTCCTGGGCAATCACGAGGTCATGAATGTGGACCTTGACTTCCGCTACGTGACGCAAAACGCGTGGGAGGGGTGGGACGAGCCAGCAAAGTCGGGCAGCGTGCGGCTTGACATCAAGGCCAGCCTCGCGGCTGTGGGCTTCCCGTCCTACATGAAGCCGCGCGTGCAGGCGTTCCGCCCCGGCGGCGTGGAGGCGAAGCGATTATCGGAGATGCAGGTGGCGATCCAGATTGGGGACACGGTGCTCGTACACGGGGGCCTGCGCAAGCGCCACATCAACTACGGGGTGCAGAGGATGAACAACGAGATATACGCGTGGCTGAGAGGCCCAGCCTCTCGGGAGAAGCCCGAGATCGTTGACGACTCAGACTCGCCCATCTGGGCACGCCTCTACTCGGTGCCTACCCCGAAGCTGAGCGCGGAAAAGGAGCTGGAAGACGTGCTCAAGACCCTCAATGCCCGCCGAATGGTTGTCGGGCACACGCCTCAGCTGCGCGGTCTAGCTTCCCGCTCCCGTGCGCTGGTGCCCTGTCGCGCTCGCGCGCCCTTGGCTTTCGCGCCCCCTCCCGCTCGTCGTCTGTGGTGAAGGGAAGCGCGTTGGCATGAGTGTAAGCGCGAGAGGATGCGTATTGCGTAATGTTAGAGGAAGGTTGTGATGAAGGGTGTGTTGAAGGGCGTGGCCATGCTATGCTGGCTTGTGTTTGTGTGTGTGAGTGAGTCTGTGTGTGTGTGTGTGTGCGTATGCACATCCGTGTTTGTGTATGTGTGCGCGCAAGCACACGCATGCATCCATCCATGCAGGCACAAATGTATAGGATGTACATGGAGCGAGAGCAAAACAGAGAGAGAGACGGAGAGAGAGAGAGCAGTGCAATTCGGGAGGCATAGAGGCGCTCGAATGAGCAAGTACATATGCGCGAGTACCTTTGCGAGTGTGGGCAAGTGACGAGGATGCGGCAACAGGCATCAACGCGTTCGTGACTGACGGCGGTTACGAGGTGTGGCGAACGGACACGGGGATGTCATCGGGTATGATGTCGGGGCCGCTCGAAGTCCTCGAGGTCGCTCTCTTCTTCCCTTGCCTCTAATGCTTTCCTCAAATGTCTTTGTGCTTTTGCCTCGCGGCCACACACGCGGGCCAGCATGAGCAGAGCGAAGAGGTGGCAAAGGTCTGCATGCAACTAGGTGGCAAAGGTCTGCATGCAACTAGCTGCAACAACTTGCAGCGCCAACCTGGCCCGACAACTTGCTTTCTGCTTTGCGCATCTGGGTGGGTGGAGGAGCGAGGTGCATCATGGTGACACATGAGAGCATTTTGGTTGGGTGCCTCGGCAAAAGCTGGGCATTGGTCCTGGCTTGCGCGTGCGCCTGCGCCACGCCAAGCACGGTGCAAAAGAGGAATGCTTGCGGGACTGCCCGAGTTGTGTGAGGCTATATGAAGAGGGAGGAGGCAGGGTTTGCTGTGCAAGGCAGCCGACTTCTTCTTATCTTTTTTTTCCTTTTGTACTGATAGTGAGGCGTACTGTGGCGTGCTGTGGCGTGCTGCAGATCCTTGGCGACGGTACGACGCACGTGCTCACGGAGAAAGGAGTGGTGCCGGCGCAGCTCCGTATGCCCGAAGTGGAAGGGGAATTCATGGACGTCTGCGACATCGACACGGGTCTGTGCACTGACGCGCCGCAGGAGACAGCTGAACTCCTGCCTGATAACTCGGGCAAGGCGGACAAGGTCTGGGATGTGCTCCTCCGCGTTTGTGCGCGCCGCCTGGCCTTGCGTATAGATTGTCTGGCGTAGGGAGGCGTGTCAACGCAGTTGTCGCATGCTTGTGAGGCTCTCTGGCATGGCCTAGTTAGTTCTCGTTTTTTCTGTTTACTATTTTTAGATTTTTGTTTTTGCTTTTTTAAAGCGCTCTGGCATGGCCTAGGTAGATATACGCTTGGCGCACGTGATTTGTGGCATGAGTAAGGATAGGCGCGCAGCATGTTGGTCATGTCGGGCATGTTGGTGGCGAGGCATGGCGACGCATGTGCCTTGCATACAAGTGTCTTGCCCATAGGGGCTCGGACTGTGTGATGCCATCTTCAGTGCATTTCGTGTGCGCCTCCTGCGCATCTTTTTTGCATCAGTGTTGACAAGGCCTCTGGACGGAGCAGGTCAAGGCACGTCCGGGGGAGGTGGTGGTGTCGGTTAAGGAGCCGAGCGAGCGGCCTTCCTCGGAGCTGTCGACGCAGAACCAGGTCGAGGTCCAGAAGCTGAGGGCATTTGATGACCCGTCTTTGCCAGTAGACAAGCGCCTCACGCTCCTCGTTGAGCGCCTTATTGTCGACGCTATTCAACGACAAGATGAGGGTCTTACCAAGGTTGGTGTCTCCTCCCTCGCCTCATCGCTGAATCACGTCACGTGTACCCCATCACTCCTTTCCTGTTTACCTTACGCCGCTTGCGCTACAGAGTGTGTCTTGCGAGACGCACGCCGACGGGCGTGTGCGATGTGTCCTTGCCTCTCTCATTGGGCTCCGGCTGGCCTGGCATGCTGTCATATGTCGGTCCATTGCTCGCGGCAAAGCTGTGACCTGACATGGGTGCTTCCTGCATGGCCTGTTTCGCGTTGGTTCGCACAGAAAACGGTCAAAGAGATGCTCAGGAAAGTAGTAGGCGCGCAAATTGTAGATCTCAAGAACGAGTACATCTCGGCAGAGGTTGATCGGATTGTGGCCTCCGACGTAGCCAGCCTCGTCGCCAAGTACATGTCGGCTGAGATGCAGGGCAGTCGCGTCTGAGCCTCGGAGCCTGCCGCATCTCCCTTGCTCGCCGCCAGCGTTCGCCGTGCTGCGGCGAGTGCTTCCAGAAGTTTTTAGACCGCTTTTAGGACTCTGATGCATGCGCCTGGTCCTTTTATTCAGCTTGCACCCTGGCGCGGGGGCTGCACGGTCCCAATGTATCATGACCTGATTGGAACCGGTGCCTCTCTACCCTACCGCCATCATTCTCATGATGGACACCCGGCATGGCCATGCCGGGATACTCTCTCTCACTCTCTCACGCAAACGGTTTTGCGTCCTGGGTCTCCTCACACGCGAACTTGATGTCGTGTTGGCCCCAAGACCACTTTGTAGGCGATTTCTCGGTGTGAGGCACAAGTCCCGAGGCGGGAGGCGCGGTGGGTCGCGGTGTATAGCTGATGATTGCATGAATAGATCAATCTTCACACTGGCGGAGAACCGTGGTCCTTCGTTTTTTAATGAGGAAAGGCCGCAACAAAGCACTACAGCATCTGATACGTGTATGATGACGTGCCCATTCAATCCAGACCTGCGTTAGCCATCGCCGAGGCCTACGACCGAGTGCGCACGTCATCCTCTATTCCCCTCTCTCCCTCCCTCCCTCTCTATCCCAGGCCATGCATGCGCCCTCTTAGTCAACCAGGCGGCCAGGTCATAGCACGTCCAGCAAGCACGTGCATATGGAGGTGGAAAACCTCTTGACCTGCATTTGCTCCGTCATTGACCACGACGCGATAATCGCCGAGCTCTTGCTCCTTTGCCACCTGTTGTCGCACGTTGTCGTCAGCTTTACCACAACCGTTACTGCTTTTACACAGCCGTTATGAGCGCCCACTTGCCATCCCTTCGCAAATACGCTGCAGGCGCGCAAGACAATGCAGCAAACACTGGACGGGCACAGCAGCGCTTTGCGCAAAGCTCGCCGTGGTCTCTCTTCAACCGCCACCCTAAACCATAACCCCTAAACACTGAACCCGTCCCCTGGTGCATCAGGAACACTGCACGGCAAGCGCAGGCACGGGAAGACCTTGGCGATGCAGGTTAACATGTGTCCCAGGAGCGACGCGTGATCTGGCTGGGCCTTGCGCAGCTGGGTGAGGCCTTCTCTCTTCTTTGGAATCACGAGGAGATGCGTGGGCGCCTTGGGGTTGATGTCTTTGAACATGAGCACCTGCCCAGCCGCCAAGCGTTACGTGCGTTGCATTCTTGTTTTAATTCAGAGTTGTTGCGGCTTTCTCAAGATTCGCAGTCCATTGAACACCATCAAGGCCATATCAGGAGCCACGACCCCGCCTCGCAGGCGCGTGGGCGAGAGTGCCTGCTGCCACACAGGCAAGAGAGAGAAGACCTTCTCGTCCTCGAACACCACCGTGGAGGGGATTTCCCTTGCTACAATTTTGTCGAAGATGGTGCTGGCGTCAGTGTCCCGATGTCCTGCGCGCACAAACGCATGCGTCATGGTCCTCTTCCTCAGCACACCCGCATCGCCGTAACACTCGTGTATGCGCAGCAACGCACAGGCGTGGGCGGCACTCAACAACCAGCGCACCAACACCAACACCAAACACTGCGCAAGAACTGACAAGAGTCAACGAGACGAGCATGAGCTAAGCATGAGGAGGGCACAACGAGAGGAGGGCCCCGGCAACCTGCGTGGAGGATGGTGTCCCAGCGCCCTTTGCTGCTCCAACCGTCGAGTGCTGACTGGATCTCCTCGTGCACCTGTGGTGTGGCATGATGATCCGTCACACAGTACCCGCGCCGCTGGAGCAAGGCACGTGGGAGCAGAGTCGGCGTCAACACTCGGGGCCCTCCACCATGAGGCCATGCGAAAGACGCAAAGGACGGCAAGAGGGAGGAGAACCCTTTTGAAAACAGGGTCATTGGCTTTCATGTCAAGGTACCAATGGCCGAGCCTGCCTCCCAGCACGGCCTTGATGTCCAGGGGAGCGCCGTCGGAAGAAAAGAGGGGGAGCATGTGCGCAACAAAGATCATGGTCGGAAACACTGTGGCGTCGGCCAGTGACAGCTCTTTGCCCGCCAAGTAAGGGCCCGTGGCATCTGCTGCGTCGTTGAGCACGAGCAGCTGCCTGCGCAATTCGTCGAGCGCCTCCAGCCGAGACCCGTAGATGCCAAACGGCGGCGTTGCCTTGTACAACGCCCCCTGAATAGTGGTCACGTACATGTCGTGGAGACGGCAAAGCAAGTCGCTGCGCGCACGCGCTGCTGCTGTGCTCGGCACAAATGAAGGCGAGCTCGCGCTGAAGCGATCGAGGAGGTAGCGGCAAATGGTGTCGGATTCAGGGAGCGTAATTTCATCGGCGACGAGCAGAGGCATCTTGCCCTGCGGATTGAGGGCAAGGTACTCGGGGGACTTCAACCCGCCAATGTCCATCGGCGACGCGATTCGTACCTGATCCTCGATCCCCTTTGCATAGATGACGACCCGGCATCGAGCCCCATTGTTGGAGACTGTGGGCGAGGGAGCGGAGTATAAGACACAGTGCTATGTGATCCACCGCAGAGAGCGCAAGAGAGCCCCGCAGAGAGAAGTCACCTGGCATGTCATACAGCACGGGCTTGTCCGCCATTGCCAGAGAAACCGCCTGCCCTCCCGACACGCAATCCTGCCGTCAGCACGCGCCCCTGACATGAGGGCTCTGAGCAAAGCGAACATAATGGGGGAAAGATTTTCACCCTGGCCTCGCGCGCTGCACCGCGTCTTGCCATCAACGTCCCCGTCCCCGTTGCCGCGAAGCCCGCTGCGCGATTGGCAAACAAGGCGCGTCAGGTCGCGGCCGCGGCCCTTCACGTGGCACCGGGGAAATCTCCATCACCTGCCGGCGCCGACAGCGCGACGGCCACGATGGTCGCTAACACGAGACTGCGTCTCGCTAACACGAGACTGCACATTAAAAGCATGGATTCGGCCACTAAACTAGTTCGTGGCGGGAAGGTTCGTGCCTCGTTTGGGCAAACGGCAGGTGCTGCCGCACGCAGCAGCGTACACCAGGTGCAGTCGTCGGGCCTCCTCCCTGGATTGCGGCAATCCAGATGCCCTGTAACCTGCAGCCGACGGATGCGGTCTAGCCGGCCCTGCAGCTCGCTGGCGGTGCGCAGTGAATTGGTGGGCCAGTGTACGTACCGCAATGTCGTGGAGCACCGGCCTGTTCGCCATCTGGGATGACTTTGAGACAATGCTCAACAGCACGGTGCTGTGCGGGGCCTTGGTGCCCCTGATTCCCGCGCGCAACGCGCTGGATCTCAACAATGGGCAGGCGGCATGCGGTTTAAACTGTCCCCGGCGTGTGGTGGACGTCTGCAGCAACTGCGGGTTCAACAGCCGCGACGCAGCGATGGCGACAAACCTGTTCCTGTGCGCTATATTTCCGCCGATCCTCATTTTTTGGCGTAAGCAGCTGCGCGACACCTACTCGATCGACGGCACTATGATCGGAGACTTTGCAGCCTGCACCTTTTGCTTTCCCTGCGCCGTGATGCAAGAGTCTCGCGAACTCAAAAAGAGGGGAGTTAGCTATATGCAAGTGCCGGCCCAGATCAGCATGGACTCTCGATGAGGGCGCGGGATCGCGTCCAGCCCCTCGCCCAGCCCTCGCCTGACACCGTGCGGTCTTTCGTGCGAGCGAGGGAAGAAGCTCAGAGCGGTGAGGTGGGGAGCTCCATAAAACCTCTCTTCGGGTATCGGTCGATTACATCAGCGGCCCGACAGGCTGGCTCGGCACCAATATGGTGTTTAAATGGACTAGGCGAATCGACAATCACCAGGAAATTTTGGAGAAGTAAACGTGTACAGTACCAACTTACGAATTGACGTTTTCCCCGCCTAGTCTGTTCAGTTAGTACTGTACACGTTCACTCGGTATTGCCGCACACCTTTGCGCATGGGGGATGGACGCTCAGTGCATCATCAGCTATTCCAAAGATTCGCGACCCAACTGCGTTTGGAAAAGGGCGGACCACTGGCGTGCAACTGCGCCCCAGGAGTACCTGTCGCGCGCCCACCTTTTCATGTTTTGCCGGTGGTCGTCCAACCTGCCCTCCCGCGCGTTGTGCGCGGCTTCGATCACACTGCGCGCCCACGCAAGCAGCATCTCGCGATCGGTCTCCAACGTGGCAACGGGGCGTACGGGCGGGGAGCCCAGGTCAAACTCTCCCGCGGTTTCGACGAGTCCCGAATTGGGAAGGCGGCTGGTGATCGGGATGGCGCCGTTGCCCATGGCCTTCATGGCGCTGATGCACGACGTCTCCGCCATGCTCGTTGGGTACAGCCAGAACGAGGACCTCGAATATGCAAGTGCGAGAGTAGTCTGGTTCACCATGCCGTGCATGTGGACGCCGGTCGCCTGACCCAGAAGGGAGTCAACGCGAGCACGAAAGGCGCGCATCTTGACCAGCTCGTCCTCCGGCGCTCCTGCTAGGCCGTAGCCCTCAGGAAAACCATGGTATACATGGAGTTGTGCGCCCTGCACGCTGCCTGTGATAATGGGCCACACCCGCAGCAGCTCCTCTAATCCCCTTTCGGGGTGGCTCGCAAAAATGAAGAGATGTGGGAGGTTGGGCCCGTCTTGCCAGAAGCTTGATGCGACGCCGTTGCACGTCAAGACTGCTTTTGACATGGCGTGCTCCGGGAGCTGCGCCTTGTGGTGCTGCGACAAGACGAGGACGCCGGCCAACTGGGCAATCAAGTCTGGCGGCATGAGCTTGCCAATCACCCGGTCGTGCAACCAGAGGAAGTTGAGTGCCGACGGCCCTCCCTGCGCAGCCAGAGCATAGGCACGCCAGCTGATGAAGATGTCGGGCGGTGGCTGGCCGTTTGCGCCGTAGGCATGCACAGGCAGCCACCATACGCCAAAAGCGTCGGCACCTATCTCAGCGTCGGGCGGGTAGGCATACACCTCAACGTGGAAGCCAGCTAGTGCAAGCTCCCTGCTCATCAAGATCACGGCTTCTTCCGAGCCGCCGATGCCGCGCTCGGCGAGCGAGTGGCTGCCCCATCTCCCGCTTGGCGCGTCTGGAGTGCGGTGGAGGCAGAAGATGACAACCACCGTCTTTCCCCGCGGGCGAATGGGCGCCACCACGACAGGGGGCGCGTTCTTGCGCTGGATGCGGAGCCACAGGAGGTACGCTTGCACAGCGCCAGGCCAATCGCCGCCGTAGTCACACGCGAGGCCCAGGTGCCATGCGATGCCCTCCACACCCTGCGCACGAGCACCCGAATCTTCAAAAGCGACGTAAATGTGGCATGGATCCGCGCACACCTCACATTCCCACGGCCAATCACTCGCCGCAATCCCACACCGCAATCCTACGCCGAGGGATCTCGAATGTGAGCAGCTGCTTTTTCGAATCAGAGTTGTGGCATGCTTTCTGAAAATTCGCGCTTGAGCAATGCTTCCGCTAAACACGCCTTTCACGATCCGCTAAATTCACTCAAGCGTTCACCCTGGAACGAGGCCCCATCCTCGCGGCTCTGCCCACTCTCAAGCGCGCCATAGATGTAAAACAGGCCCACTGCATGCCCCTCCTCGTCGCCTGTCCAGTCACGGCATCTATGCGTTCGCAGCCACGCACGCCGAACACGGAGGGCGGTACCTGGTCGATTGCCAAGGCGTCACGAAAGCGCGCGGCAGCATAAGCGAACATGCGTGCCTCCATAAGACACATGCCATGGCGTGCGCTTGTCGCAAGCATAAGCTCCAGAGCCTGGCGACGGTCGGCATCGGGGCAGCCTTGCCCCTCCTTTCCATCCTCCGGGCACAATTGTCCCGCTAGCACGCGCGCAAGGCGGAAGCCCGCGTGGGCCGCCGGAAGATCGCCCGCGCGGCACCGAATTCCGGCAGCCGCCAGCTCGATGTTGGCGTCCGCCCCCGCCAGCCGTCGGCACAGCACGAGCACCCTCAGCGCCCCTGTCGCGTCGCCGCTCGCAAGAAGCTCGTGCGCGGCCTCAAAGAGCTCAGGGACCACGCCGTGCGGTGCCACGTGCAGCTGGGATACGGTCTCTGCAGAGACCACGTCACGCGAAGGACGCTCCGAGGCAGACGGCGACACGCAGCGCACGACGCAGGCCAGAACCAGGACCACGAAAGTCGGTCGCATGGCAAAGGAACATTGTTATTAATAAACGTTTGTTCCCTTTGTTCAACGTCGTTCAGTGCCTAGGCAAGAGGGGATGAGACGGGTATGCAGCGCTTCTTCTCTTCCGTGACGTCAAAGGTGCTAGCGACAGCGGCAGCACTGGTGGCGGACGAAAACGACGACGAGCTCGCGCCAGCAGCCGTGTCGCAGGCCGAAGTCGAGTTTGCCGAGGTATATGGCGGGCTGCACTGGGCAGCAGCGGGGATGGCAGCACCAGCACCAGCGCGGCAGCTGCTGCTGGTGCTGCCATCCCCGCTGCTGCCCAGCGCGGTCATGACAGCGCGGTCATGACAGTGCACTAATGACCGAACCAAGGGGGTGGGGACAAGCGAGGGTGCGGCGGCTGAAGCGGTGTTGGAAATTTTGAAAGACTCGGGTCCGAGTCGCCCCCGCTTCAGCCGTGGCCGCCGGTTGCTCTCCTCTGACAAATTTAGGCGCATGTGCAGGGCATCTCGATTGAGACGTTTTCAGCTTTCCCGCACGACAAACTTGACGACACGTGGATCATGGTCCCAGCCCAGGAGGCTCACGCCAAGACAATACTAGAAAGCTCCACGAACCTCCGCGACATTCGCTTCAAGTTGTGCCCAAGTCAACTGAGGGACGAGGTGACTGTGTCTCGCACGTGGCTCGCCTGCACCGTCTGCACACCCCAGCCGCGCGGCGTCTGCAGTCGCACTCAGACGACGGCAGGGTCGCACGCGACTCACTCGGAACACGCATGGAACACGCGATCGAGCGCCGTCATATGCACAATTTATTCAGAGTTGTTGCATCTTTCTGAAGATTCGGAGCAGAGGGCAGTGACAATGCTTGCTCGCACATCCTCTTCTTACTGCTGTGCAAATGTCAACACACTGACACACAGTCGATCTGTGTTGATTCAGGACTTCTGGCAGATATACTTCATTGTCACCCAGAAGGATGGAGTTGAGGCGGTGGAGCAGCAGAGTTTAGGCAGCAGCTGGGGCACCTGCCCGAGCTATACGATGGGCATCGTGTCGAGCGACGAGAATGAAGCTGGTTTTTCCCATCTATTCCCCCCACACGCTTTAGTCCCCGGCCACCCACACCTGCTGACTGCCCACGTGTCAGAAGACCTCGGTCGTCGATATACTCAACACCGCGTTTGCCTGCTGTCTGAAATATGTATGATGAAATATGTATGATGCAAGGATGCAGAAAGTAGGAAGGCATCCATTGCTATGTGTGTGTGTGTGTGTGTGTGTGTGTGTGTGTGTGTATGTGTTGGTGTGTGGGTGTATGGGCCTGTGTGTTGCATCAATTTCCCCTGCACATCAGGATACTAGTGGTAGCGAGAGTGCGGCTGACGAGGCGTCGGCTGTGCAGTGACAGGGAGGGATGCTGAGGAGTTTACCTTTACCAAGGGCGAGTTTCAAGTGCTCGTAGCCGACCATGCTGACCTTTGATTCGCCTCACTCTTCCGCCTCTCCTGCCCCAAGAACGTGGAGAGCAGGAAAACTCTCGAAGGAGAAGGGACAGGGGCAAGGGGATGTCGAATGTCGACGTCGCAGCTCACAGGATGACGACGTTGCAGCTAACCGGATGAGGTGGATTCGGCGACGCATGCGTGGAGAAAAGAGCCAAAAGGACTGCCCTTCTACTTACTACGGGTATTCAAGGTGTTGGCTTATTTGCGCTGCGCACACGAGCACGAAGGCAGACGTGGGAGGTCGTCAAGTCCATATCTCCCCCTCCTCCTCGCAGTTCGCGCGGCGCCAGCTCTCACACAGTGGATTCTCCAACAATCTGTATTCCGTGCTCCACACCACCTAGCGCGCACGATCGACGGGCGGGGCGTGGGGGGGCCTTGATCGAGGCATGACACGGTGGTGCCTAGGCGCAGTTTGCTTTACACTAATGAAATCTCGGAACGGTGCTGAAAAAGCTGCTTTCTTACCGCCAGAACATGCCAGCATTTACGCCGGAGAGGATAACACACAGATCTGTCCCCTAGTGACCTAATCTCTGAGGAGGGAGGGCATGGCGAGAGATTGAGGCGGCACGTGGGAGGCGCAAGGGGTGCACTTGACGGCCTGTCTGAGACCACGCCGCTACACGAGCGGGGCTGGACTCGGACACTCGCAGGAAGTCGGACGGGGGTCCTGGACTGCCAGCAGCCTCGTCCTGCTTCTCGTGGTGAGCGAGTCTGTGCGGGCCAATCGATTGACGCGTGGCGCCACGGGGCTCAGCTGCCTTGCGCGTGTTTTGTCCGCGTGAGCGCTAGCCAGGGGAGCTGGGGATGATTGAGGAGTGTGCAATTGAGGGCACACCTCAGATGGATCAAATGTAGACTGGCCCCCCTTGAGTGTCACTCTGCGTTTCTGTGAGTCATTCTGCAAGGTGGCGCTGCTGTCGCGGAAGACAGCAGCGCTGGCCCGGAACGGCGGCGCCATGGGTAGCATTGTCTCGTATTGCGCGGCTCTGTCTGTATTCCGTGTTGCCCGACGCAGCACTTCTCGCATAGTCATCGTGACGGAGGAGAGCGTGTGCCAGCCAGCGTGTGCCAGCGCGCAGTCTTGCAGATTGAGATTCTCCGTGGCCCGGGCCTCACCGCTGGTGGCGGGCACAGGCTGCTGCAACGCGCTGCTGCTGCCCCAGTAGCAATCAGCCCAAGGAGGTGGTCGGACCCAGCGCTTCCCTCCGCGTGGCGGTTTGCGCGATGTCCCCTTCCACCTTAGGAGGGCCGACACGGTTGAGAATTGGTGTGAGGGTAGAGTCGGTGTCGGGTGACCACCTCCAGGTGTTTGGACACTTGACACTCCTCCAGTCGGGTCACCGTCTCCGGGTGTGTCAAGTCCCAGTGTGCGCCCTATGCGTGTTGGCTGCCTGCGGCTCAACCTGGTTGGAGAACGAGGGCTTAGACTTAGAGCATCACCGCGCACGTCTTGGCTCCAATGCCATTGAGCATCGAAGAAGCTCCCTCCATTCCCGCCGCCTGGTATTCTGGTCCCTACTAGTACATCCGCTTCTTTAACAGTTTCGGCGTTGCTGCTGCTCGGCGCGATTTGACTGAGAAGATCATTGTTGCTCGTGTGGCTGCCAGTCGCTGCCGCAAGTTGGCAATCGCTGCTTGGCAGTCTCAGTAGCGAGTTCAAACGCTCTAAATGCACAGAGAGACGGTAGTCCATTGGATGCTGGTCAGCCTCTGAAGTAGTTGGCCCGTAGGCTAGCAGGGGCAAGCTGTGCGTGGTTTCAGTTGCAGGTCTGGAAGCAGCTCTCGACGCCACTCTGGACCTTTCTCTGCACAGTGCGTGCCCCACCGGGCTCTTTAACGTCGTCCGCCACTTCCGTAGGTGCTCTTGCGCGCGTTCTGCACCTACTCCCGCCGCACAAAGTCAAGAACAGCCGGCAATGCTTGGCACTGCCGCAAAAGCAGTGGAAGCGACAAATTGTTGTGTACCATTCTCCCCCCTGCCCCAGACGCAGAACCTTGGATATCTAGGCAACTCAGTAGCAAAAATCGCAGCCGCAGGCTCGCAGCTCGCACATTAGCAATGAACACTGTGTGGCCCTGGCATGTGTCACTATGGGGGGGGGTAAAGAGGGGAGGATTCTTCAGCAAGTATGTGGGGGTAGGTGAAG
>Ga0315899_10003933_pt1 | contig 16107 bp, 7 predicted proteins | sample LakEriMetagenome_2_FD_203518 | JGI IMG/M metagenome (GOLD analysis project Ga0315899, IMG submission 203518) | Freshwater fungal communities from buoy surface, Lake Erie, Ohio, United States - Buoy 4 MA112 | ecosystem: Environmental > Aquatic > Freshwater > Lake | place: USA: Lake Erie, Ohio... | reverse complement strand
CCCCGCGCGCGAGGACGCCTCCAGTGAGTGGTCGGGCGATGCTGTCGAGCCGAGAGGCCCTGTGCCCGTGCCCGTGCCGCCGCGTGGAGGGCACACAGGGCTTCCTGCGGGCGATCGCATCGTGCTGCTGCTGCTTCTGCTTGGCCAGTGCACGGCGCCCAAGCAGCTCGGGCTCCTTGGGTTGGGCTGCCGTGAGGTCAGCCTAGCTTTCCCGTCGCAGTGCCACGCGTCTGCTCTGTGGTGTGTGCAGCTTCTTCTGACCGAGCACGACTCACGTGAGGCGACATGCAGGGAGAGAGCGGTGGGAGCAAGCTCTCGATATGGCAGGGCACCGAGCCCTGTCCGCTACCGGCCGTTAAACCCACGGAGAAGCATCGCCGCCCAATCATGTTGCAGCCAGGCAGCCGTGTGCGCACCCGCGGGGTCAGCACGACACTGCCAGCCATTCATAATGTCACAGGTGCGCCTCTTTTTGACGAGGGGATTGGGCGCGAGAAAGACTTAGCCAGGAACACTTCTGCCCAATTCTACGTGCTCGATGGGAGAGTGCGTGTGCGCGTTTGCCTGTGGATGGATGCGAGGGCGTGAGGCGGTGCGTGGGCACGGGCTGACGGAAGCTAGTCGCACTGGCAACATCGCCCTGGTGCATGACATCGGCCACGCTCACGCTTCTCATGCCTCAACACGTTTTTCCTGTTGGCACGTGCGCGCACAGTGGCATGGCAGCACGGGAGGGCGCTGCTCCTGACGTGGATGTGGAGCGCTCCACGGCCTGCCCAGGGCCCCTCAGGATGCAGCACAGATGCCAGTTCTGAGGCCAGCTCTGAGGCCATGTTAAACCCCGATTTAAAGGCGAGCTCGCAACGACCTTACAACGACACCGGGCGGCGGGCGGTGGCAGATGAGGCGGATGCGGAGGAGGCGGGCGAAGGCAGGGAAGCGAGAAGGGCCGGTGATGGAATGGCCTCATCGGATCTCTTTTGTCAGATCAAGTTCAACGACGAGGACATGGCGGTGCAGGCTGTGGATGTGGTCTTGGTGTCGCCTGTGCATGTCGTCTTGCCTCCCTCGTCTCTCCCCGCAACCTCTTCTGCCAACGGCACCTTGTGCCCCTCTTCCTTGTCCTCGTCCGCCATGCACGATCAAACGCCTGGCGCGGTGGGCGCAGGCATTTGGCTTGACAACACCATGCCTGGTCGCCACTTGGTCAGGTCTCTTGCTTCTCTTCCTGCGCAAGCACACATGATGGCATAAGCCATAAGACATCAGATGACATGAGACACAATAAGGCATCGGAACTACACGTCTGTGGCGAGGTGCAGAAGCTCATCTTGAGATTTGCAGCTGAGCGCGCGAGCTAACGGGCAGCGGTGAGCAGTGTGCGAGCTGTTGCCAAGGGCGGCGATGCTTCATGGCACGATGAGGGCGGCGATGAGTCATGGCGCTATGGCCCCCATGATGATGATGCGTCATGCCGCTACGGCCCCTGGTCCCCCAGCGTTGCCCTTGACATCCCGCTCTCGCTCGGAGACAATGTGTCGCCGCTCAAGCGCGCATGCAGCGACAGGGCCCAAGCCCCTTGCGGCGCACAGCAGCACACGCAGCAGCAAATGCTGTCGGGCCATGCTAGCAATGGTGGTCCAGGTTCTGGTCGAGGAGAGGCCCGCCATCCCGGGGGGGGGGGAGATAGGGGAGGGGAGAGAGAGCTGGGACGGGGGGGGTACAGAGGGAGGCGGCACGGCATGGCAAGGGCGAGGGCGCGGGCAAGAGGGCGAGGAAGAGGGGAGGGGCTGGCGGAGAGATGGATCAACTACTTCACGGGCGACTACGTGTCGGAAGCGCAACAGCGGCAGGCTCTCTTGCTCATCCAGGCTCAGACCGCCCTCTTTCCTCCCGCGCTTGCTCTCCGAGCTCTGCCCGCCAGATCAGGTGAGTCTTGGAATGCTGGCGCGGCCGTGTTGCCGTGTCGCTTTGGCTCGTTGCTGTGTTACCTCCTCTAAATGTCAAGGTTGAAGCAACATCAGGTGAAGCAACATCAGGCAGCTAGGTCGTTGCCCTCTTATTTCGCTTCTCATATTATCGTGACGAGCGGCGTGGGTGGCGTTGGAGACAGGAGATTGCGTGCTATCGGCGGCGTCAAAGGCTACTATCCAGCTACTGCTGCTCAGAGTGAGTAGCCCAAAGCTTTGTTGGTCCTCTTGCGTGTGCGCCAACGTGTGTATGTGCATTGCCATTCGGGCGCAGACGTGATGGGTAGAGATGATGGTAGGTACGGAAGCTGCATGAGAGACTGGTCAATACCGCCTGCTCCGCTACCTGCCGCCGACGATCCGACGACCAGATGCAGCACACCGACTCCGCGCCTCTTGCTCCTCCAGCAGCAGGCTACTTTCACAGCTCTTCCTTGGGCTCTGCCGACAATGGGTCGACAGTGTCGCGGCCGGCTTCCGTGCACAGGTGCGCACGTGTCGACGAGGACGACAGCCCTCACTCGGCACAGGGTTGGTGGTTTGTTGAGGACGCGTCAAGCATGAGTTCTGTGGACCATTCCAGCAGCTCAGCCATGTTTGACTCGCCGGCAGATGATGTTGCGGGCGCTGCTGCTGCTGCTGCGCAAAATGGCGACAGCTCAGACCAAGGGCAAGTACTGGATGCTCCCGACAGCATGCAAGAAGATGCCTCAGCAGCACGGCCCGCCATCTCAGCTCCTCTTTGTATGCGATGCCAAGTCTGGAACCGCAACCAGGTCCTCCCCCCCCCGCCTGCTTCATCAACACTCTTGAGCAAAGCACACACGATGAAGCACTGCGCTTCATCCCTCGACGAGGAAGCACTGTGCCTGCGCTGCATCCCTCGAGGATGATGCTGTGCGCACTCAATGCCTCTCCTGCCTCGGGAAGATCTGCCTCCACCTACCGCAGGCCTCCTACCTTGCACGCCATAGGAATCGCAGAGGGCGGCATGGGAAGAGCAGAGGGCCATGGTCAGGGCAAGGCGGGAGTGCGCATGCTGACATGGTGGTGGCAGAGGGGCTGGAGTAAACTGCAGCCCGTCTTCCGCCTCCTGCCGCAGTGGGAGAAGAGGATTGGGCAAGGGCTAAGCGCCGGATTGGGCAAGGGCTAAATTTTTGCGGATACATGGGACAGATTTTCGCGGGGCAAAAGCGCCCCGGAGGAAAATCGAAGAGAAGCCGTCGCGGCGGCGGCCTGCCCCTTTGGGCCGCGGCGGCGGCGAGCCGCCGCTTCGCGCCCCCCCCCCTCCCGAAGCGGCGCCTCACGCACCTTTCAAGACGTCCAAGGGGGCGGCGTTGGCCAAGTTTTCCAGATCTTTCCAGAGAATCTGGAAAATTTTCTCACAACCGATCAACTTTACGGCTACTGCCTTGACTTCGGTCAAGGCTATTTGTGCGCCGTTGGGGCGTTGTCGCGTGAGTCAGTCATTCGCACGGTTAATAAAAAAAAGCCTGAGAGAGCTAGAGACATTCGCACGGTTAATCTAGATACAAAGCCACCTTAGATCATATCATGTTTAATCTCGATACGATCTAAATACGAGACCACTGATAGACAGTTAGCGCTCTGCGTCGGCACACAAACACACGTGAGAGTACGAGTGCTCTCAATTGCCTCAGACTGCACCACAAACACATGAGTGCTCTCAATTGAGACACAAGCACACGGGTGCTCTCAGAATGACCATAAACAACAACATGAGAACTAAGGCTATCTCTTAACCAATCAAAAAAGGGACCTTGTAAAAAATTAGTACGGAGAAATTAGTCAATCTTTTTCAAGGACCCAAGGCCTCCTTGAAAAAACGCGCTTTTTTCAAGGAGCCCGTCGACCTAGCAAATTTTGCCCGTCAACCTAGCAAATTTTCAATTAGTACGGATTTGAATCGATTGATTCAAAATTAGTACGGATTTGAATCGTGAAAAAATTAGTACGGATTTGAATCGTGGATTCAAAATGTTGTTTGCAAGAAGTAAAGTCTGTAATTGGTTAAGAAGCGGCCACCTCAATGTGGTGTGAACGACTTTTATCAGGTCCCTTTTTTGATTGGTTAAGAGGTAGCCTAAATTCAGGTACTACTAACCAAACTAAACTAAACTAGTGTCTGCATCACCATCAACAAGAACGACATAACTCCGCCTGCGTGGGCACACAAGTGGAAACGGATGATGGAAAGCAGGCCCATTCCAGCAATGACGCGGAATGCTGCAGAAACACAGACCGCTTTCGTAGACACTGAAAATTGATTTAAAGTCAAGTATAAACTGTATAGAGTAAAGCGTTAGGCCAGGATTGTGGATAGCTTCTTGCGCTTAGGTGGACCAGGCCCACCGGCCGCAAGCTAGGTCCTACTCGACGCTGCTAGATAGATGCCCCGTCACATTCTGGCAACCTTTCGCTCAAATATGCAACTACACCCAATTGCTGGCGCCCGCCGCAGCGGTGGCTCCCCCAGCAGTTAGGTCAGGTTGTGGCACTCGATGACCAAACGATCCATCATGACCCAGGTCTGTCTGCTCATCATGTTCATCGTCGTGCTCGTGCTGCAACGCTCGCAACACCCTGTCTATGTCACCTCCATGCACGTCCAAGAGTCTCATGCACACCTGCGTGCGAGGGAAGGGATAGTGCCAGGGGGTAGGGCGTAGGTCAGCTCTAGGTCGAGGGACCAGCACATTAAAGGACAGAAGACGAGGACATGAGGTCACATGAGGTCACATGAGTTCACATGAGAACACGAGCAAGTACCACAGGACCACAGAAGAACAAGGGATGGGTAGGCTAACATGTATAAGAATAGGTAACATGTATAAGAATAAGTAAGCCGACACATGTACAAGAATAGGTAGGGCAACATGTCCACAACATGTGCATGTGACGACCACATGGAGACAGGGGATAGAGAGGTGATGTCGTGGAGGAGCGAGAGGTGGGTTTGCTGGAGGAAGGGGGGAGTGTGGCAGGAGAAGCAAGACCTCCTCATTGTCGTAGCCCTCATCGGCCAGCTGCGAGAGTTGCGTGGCGTATCGCACACTGAGGGCGGGTTCGAGAGAGAGAGCGGAAACGCCTTGCGCCAAATCGCGAGTTGAACGTATGAAGTTCTCCATACCCCGCGACGCTGCCCCAACGCGGTCCGCGGCTGTTGCACCGGCGGCGGCGAGAACGTTTTGGAGAGCGTCTTCTTCGTCGCTGCTCTCGTCCTCATTGTCCTCGAGGATGGTTTCAGGTCCCATATGATGTGGCTGCTTTTCCACCGCGTGCTGCATGGCCTGCATGCGCGCGTTGCCTTCTCTCATGAGCGCCTGCCACGCTCAGCACCGTTAATCTTTTTTTGGCTTTGGCTCACAGCCAAGCGTGCAACACGCGGAGGCAGGCTCGTCTCCTCGCCAAACACCTCGCCAGATACGAAAACACACCAAGAACGAGAGAGGCGGCGGGGGCACGAGAGTTTGGAGGGCGTGGTGAGGGGAGGCAAGACCTGGGCGGCGTCAGAGAGGACATCGAGACGCATGGAGAGGAGGAAGTCGGTGTTGGCATCGCGTAAGTCCGGGATGGCCATGGCCTCGTTGTTGGGGAACCACGACACGTCGGGCGCGCGTTTATGCTGGGGCTGCCCGTCCGGTAGCAGCTCGTTGAGCCTAAAGAAGACGTACGACTCGAAGCCTGTCTGGTCATCGACGGGCTTCTTCCATAGGTAGATCATGAAGTAGCTGTTGCCGAGCCACGGCAAATGGCATGTGTCAGTGACGTGGAGATCAAGTATACAAGCGAGTGCCGTCGAGAGGATGCGTGTGTTGAGTGCCGTGCAAGTGCGCACAGCAGAGAGCAGGGACGTCGCAAAAGCGCAAACGCGGGGGACGCACAGGTAGATCCACAGGTTGTGGTCCTGCTTGATGTGCTTCGCAAATCCGTTGCCGTCTGTCGAGTTGATTTCGAACTTGTACCTGCCGTCCGCACACACACAAGCCTCCCACGCGTCACGGCACGCGCGCGCCTGCACTCACCATGCCCGATTGATTGCTCTCAAGGGCAGCAGGCGCGTGTGTCAACCATGCTAAGCAGGCGCATGTGTTGAGGATGCGAAGGCAGTTATGTGCCGCATCGGCGCGTACCCTCTCGCTCCAAGGTTTGGAGCGCAACACTGCGCCTTGCCTCGCACCAACTCAAGTGCATATACACACACACACCTTTCCAGGCCGCAGACAAAGCAGCGGTGCTCCATCTCCTCCTCCATTGCCTGTTCACACATCAGAAGTCAGAAGCATGCTCCTTCACTCAGTCGGCACTTTAGTTAGGTTGACTCTTTGACTGACAGGGAGGTTCAGGTTCACTCTCGGCCGCATGCCAGCCAGCTTGCTCGCGCGTGTGCACAAACACACTGAAAGGTTGTGTGGTGGTTCTGATGTGTGAACATGCGTTTCGCCATCCTCGCACCCTCTCATCCTCGCATCCTCTCATCCGAGTCGGAGTGCGCCCACGTGGGGGACGCTGGGTGGGCGAAAGCGAGAGAGCAAGACAGACAGCGAGCCTGAGAGGCAGAGAGCACGGGCGCGCGTGCAAGAGAGAGACGGGCGAGAGGGGGAGCGGGATCGACCTGGATAAGGGTTTAGGGTTGAGGGTTTAAGATGGACCTGATTGAGGGTTTAGGTTTTAGGATGCACCTGGTTCCGCTCGCGCAAGTCTCCGAAGGTGTCGATGATAACGCCAAAAATAATGTTGATCAAGATCGTGTTAATGAAGACGAAAAATGTCGAGGTGTAAATAATGCGGAGGCCAATAAAAGGCCCTACGTCAAGCCCGTCTCCAATTCCAACACACCCCATGTACTCCAGTCCTGTGTGCACGCGTGCATGCGCGTGTGCATGCGCGTGCCCGATGCGTGTGCGGCGGGTGAGCACAAGCACGTGCGCGCAGCAATCATCGCCCGTGTCTGTCTTGCCTTTAATTGCGCTTTGGTCACTCATACGCTTTAAATGGGCATCTCGCGCATGCGGACTCGCAATCCACAGCACTCGATATCCCACTACTCCCACACTTGCTCATCCGCATACCCATATACATGCACATACACATATAAGCACATTAGCGCGCGCACGCATACATACACACACATATGCGCGTGCGCGCGCACACACACACACACACGAACCAGGCGGGGAGTCGCAATCCTCGATGAAGGAACCAGGGATGACGTCACGCCAGGCAATGTCCTCTAGCGCGCCTCCGATGTCGCCCTGATCCGAGCCCAACCCCACCCCCATACCCCCATACCCCCATACCGCCATGCAACCACACCACCACCCGCACACACGCAAACACCGAGGTTAGGAGGGCGGCACTCAACTCTCACGCCGTGACGGCAAGACGCCTGTCATGACGCATGTCGACAGTGACTGTCAAGCACACACACAACATACATCCACACACATACCTTGCGAAGGCCCATATCGACAGTGACAATGAAGCACTTCCAAATGGTGTCGCAGCGCGCATTGTTGACGTTGTAGTCCTTCTCGTCTCCCCCCTCCACTTCTGCTGCCTGTCGACGTGCCCATTGCAAATGAGTGTTTGGCAAGTCAAGAGAGTGGGCAAGTGGGGGCAAGTGAGTGCACGCAATGTTTTGCTGCAACTCAAGTCACGTTTCGTTCCCAGTCCGTGCCAGCCAAGTGCGACCAAGTTAGTTCAAGTCAGATGCCGCCCTGCGTGTGCCTCATTGCCGCATGCGCGTGTGCTTGCCGCGCTCATGTGTCGGTGCGTACGGGTGTGGACATGTGGCGGGCATGGTCACCATGTGCGTGAATACTTTCATACCTTGTGCTTGTTCCCAGTAAGTTGGTGCGCCACGAGGAAAGGGGTGAGTGGGGGAGGAGAGATGAGAGGGGGAGGAGAGAGGAGAGAGAGCGGAGAGAGAGAGGGGAGAGAGAGGCAAGAGGAGAGACCAGAGGAGACCTACTCTAGAGTCCAGGGGAGACCTCCACAGAGGAGAAATTACCTCGAAAGAGAAGTACTCGGCGAACAAGACAAAGCCCACCGCGCTATATATGTACATCATCACAAACGCCAGGAGCGCCGTCTGCCGCCACGAACCCGACAATTGCAAAACCTCTCATGTCAGCGCTTGATACAGGCACTGAGGCGCCAGAAAAGGTAGCGGAAGAGGGGAGGAGGCGGAGGGGAGTTTCGAGGTCCAACAAAGATTCGAAACCCTAAACCCTAAACCCTAACCCTAAACCCTTTGCAGCGCGCAAAAACGGTGTTTCGGGCTCCTGCGTCGGCCAAAACACCGTTTTTTCGCGCATCTCCGGCGGCGCCCCCCACCACCCTTTTCCTCATGACGTCACCGAGTCACCTGTGACGACTCGTTGACGTCACAGAAGTGGTGCGCCGTCGCGCATCTCCGGCGGTGGAGCGCGGGGGTTAGGGCCGGAGGGGTGGCGCTCATGCAATTCTTCCCCGGCGCCCAGGTCTGGCGTAGTCTGCCGGCACAGATGGCACGCACCTGACTCCTTGCATGCTCGCTGCTTCTTGGCCCCTTTTGAGCACGGCACGGCAGAGCGGCTACATACCTACCTTCCCACCTACCTGCCCACCTACCTGCCTAACTACCTCCTCTACCAGGCAGTCTTGAGTTGGTCAGAGTGGCAGATGCAGAGTTCGTGTGAGCCTCACCTGCAAGAGAGTGGCGGCGCGAGCCGACACTGCCGTCGTCACGTTGGTCAGCGACGGGCTCAGATTGAACATGTCGACGAGGTGCAACATGAGCACAAACATCGACAACCGCGTCTGCCACCGGAGCGCCTGCATGTCCACACGGCACAAGAGTGAGGGGCGTGGGACTGGGCGGCGTCTGACAACACGGCACAACAAGCGAAAACAAGCATCAGCCGCAACTCCCGCCAAGCCTGACCCTACCACGCCACGGCCAGCCGTGCCCCTTGCCTCTCCTTACGAGACTCTGTTGCCTCTGGTTTGGTTCCTCCCTTACCGGCCTTGTGTGTGTGTGCGGCACATTTGTGTGTGTGTGTGTGTGTTCCTGTGCCTGAGACGCGAGAGAGTGTGTGAAAGAGAGAGGTGTGTGTGTTCCTGTGCCTGAGACGCGAGAGAGTGTGTGAAAGAGAGGGTGAGAGAGTGAGGAACCAGGGCGACAAGGTTCAGGGCCAGGTAGAAGGTGAGGAGGAGAAAGTAGCCATCGGAAAGGAGGATCTTAGTGAAGAGCTTGTAGTACAGGGGCCCGCCGTACTGTTCCGTGGCCACCTGCTCAACGGCCGTGCAACCATTACGTTTAAGCTAAGCGTAGTGTGAGCGTTTGCCGCTTCGTGGTGGCCTGCCTGGGCTCTTTCTGGAGGCGCACAGTTGGTAAGCTCTTCCCCGCTGCCTCCATGAATCCTCCATGTATCCTGCATCTTTCTGGCAGGCAGCCTGGGCTCCGTTTGCTTCTCAATCACTTTTGCTCTTGCCACTTGCCTTTCCTGCAATTGCCTCGTTCCTCTTCTGCCTCGCCCTTCTTCTGCTCACAGCTCTTCTGCTGCCCATCCGCGTTCCTCCCACGGCACCGATGAGAGCGAGAGAGGGGGAGACAGCGAGGGAGGGAGCGGTGGAGAGAGAAAGAGAGAGACCTTATAGTATTCATCGTCGGTGGTGAAGATACGTTTGACGCGAAGGACACCGCACTCAAGGTAGTACCCCAGCAGGCGCCCTATGCAGATGATGAGCTGCAAGATGCTGAGCACCAAGATTATCTCGTCCCATGGCGATTCGATGATGATATTTGTAGGTGTTTCGAGCGTCGCAAACTGTGGTTGTATGGTTGCGTCCGTCCCTTGTTCAGTGCGTGTCTTTCTACAGCTGACTGCGTGTGTCTGACTAGACCTCCTCTTTGTCCCTAGACCTCCTCTTTATCCCTCCTATCCTATTCTCGCTACTTACTTATCTTATCAATGTACAACATACATCAACACACGTTAGTTCACACACACGCACGCACGCACACAGAGAGAGAGAGAGAGAGAGAGAGAGATAGAGAAAGAAAGAGAGAGAGAGAGAGAGACGCAACATACAAGAGTGGAAAGTGTGGAGGACGGACACCAGCATCATGGACACGATGCACACCAACATATTGCACGCACAAAATTGGGGCTGGGGGGAGTGACAAGGACCTCATTATCTTTGTAGCGATAGCAGAGGAGGGCGATAGTGTTGATAAGGATGGCATTGAAGAAGAAGGCCACGTCCATCTTGTCGCTCACGAGGAGGAAGCACTGGTAAGCCGACGAGCGGTGCAGGTCTTGGAGGTGGACCATCTCATCGTAGCGGACGTGGGCGCGCTCAACGAAGTCGAGCAACTGGTCCTGGTGGTTGTCACGGTTCACGTCGCGCAGAATGGCGTGCTTGGACGCGCGCGAGAGGTAGCGGCAGATAGGCGGGATCTGGAAGAAAATTCGCTCGAGGCGCCTGTCGCGCGAGATTTCAATGAAGCCGCAGTTGGCTTCCAGGCGCTCGATGTCGTAGATGTAGTTTTTGTTGCACTTTGAAGAGAGCCCGGAGCGGGTGTCTTGGTCAAAGTACTGAAGCATGCGTACCAGCATGAACAGGGCACACGCCACCTCGAAGTCTTCGTGCTCAGCGATGCTCTCATGCGCTACACCGGAGCTTGCCTCGTCATCCTCGGGCGGCTCCTCGCCCGGCTCCAAGCCAAGGTAGCTGGCGCGCAAGTCGTTGATGGAGGCGAGGATCTTGTCCATTTCGAGCGCCTTGAGGATGCGGCTGGGAATGAAGCGATCGTCGACGCGCTCCAACAAGGACAAGAGCAGCGTCACCGAGTTGCGCTTCAGCTTCGAGATGTCTGTCAAGTAGGTGTCGATGTCGGCAAACTCCACCGGCAGGTCGGGCGTGAGCTGCAGGAACTGGTTCAGGACGTGCGGAAGCTGGGTGTCGACAAGGGCGCGCTGGTTTGGGTAGCAAGGGTTCTGCACGAACTCGATCAGCGTTGCCACACACTGGTTCGCCATCGAAATGCTCGCCGGATGCATGTGCCTCGAGCACGCAGCCGCAAAGTCGGCAGCGCACGAAACCATGTGCACCGATGTCTTGCCCTGCGAGTGCATGTAATCCTGCATCTCTTTATTGTGACCCTCGCACAGCAGCTGCAAGAAGCGGAGGACCTGCTCGGGGTAGCTGCCAAGAAACGACTGGACCAGACGGTCGGCCTGCGTCAAGCGTCGCACGCCCTCTATCGTCAGCACCTTGCCCAGCGTCGAGCACTGTGAGTGGAGCTCCTGGCTCAGGCGCATGAAAGTAGCCTGATAGATGCCGAGCCCACGCTCGCCGCGCACCAGTCGATCGCGGAGCTTTTGGAACAGGGACACTTCCGAGGTGCTGGAGGTAAGCAGCTTGTAAAATGCGTCCTGCGCGGGGCGCTTGCCACTCTCGAGGAACTCGATGCCGATCTTCAAACACTCGAGCACGATGCTGTCGTTGCTTGAGGCAGCCGTGATGAGGTGAACCAGCATCTTGGGCACGCCCGCGCGCAACCACTCGCGGCGGTTCTTGCCGTCCACAACGCCCTCGTGGTCAAACTTAACACCCTTGACGACCTTGCCGAGGATGGACAGACCTGTCTGCTGCATGGCGGCCGAGAGGGACTCGCAAGTGGTCAACAAATCAACCAAACTCTCGAGGTGCTGGTTCGAGACAGGGATGTCGTCATCACCACCCGCAGCTGCCGCAGCCGCCAGCACCGCCGCCGCCGCCGCCGCTGACGAACCCGTATCACCTTTGGCAGCATCGACGCCAATATGTGGCAGGGGCTTGGCCTGCATAAAAGCGGCGCATAAGGTGTCAAAATCATTGCTCGGCGACCCCGGACCAGACATGACGGTGAGGAAGTCGTTGCCAAACACCACCACACCCTCCGACACTGTCAGGGGCAGGTGCTTGGTGCGCTCCTGCTCCAGCGTCATTTCGTCTTTGAGCTGTATCTCGCGATAGCACTTTCCTGGCGCTGGGGTTTCATCGCCGTCATCATCCTCATTCAACGTCAGCTCCGAGGCGCCCAGCACCTGCCGCAGCCTGCTTCCCACCTTTTCCCCCACGAGCAACGGATAACGTATGAAGGAGTCTTTGATGCTCCGGGCAAGCAGCATGACCACCTCAAGTATCCGGAGCTCTTCCTCGCCTGTAAGATCACTGCAACTTGCGCCGTTGGGGCAGCACGACAAGAGGAGCTCAACGAGTGCCTCGAGTAGGCGCCCGCCCACTCGCACCCGTCCGCTCTCGCGCTGCCTAAGGTCCGAGGCCGGCAGGGTACTGAAGAAGGCTTTGGCAGTGGCCATATAGCTATTAGTGAGGAGGAAGCGCTCCGACTTGGTGAGGCGCGCGATCTTGCTTCCGCGACTGTCGACGGGGAGCAGCTCTATCCAGCGCGCTAGCTGGTCCAAAATGTTGGCTATTTCCGGCTGCATGAGCAAATTGATGTTTGGCATGTCGACAAGGATGTAGGCCTGCACAAGGAAGTCAAGCAGGGCCACCTTGACGCTGACCGGCAGCTCGCGGTCGTAGAGGTCGGTCTCGATATCCGCCAGCGTCATGGTCAGGTTCGGGTTTCCGCCCCGGCAGCGCTTCTTGTTGTCGTGGTTGTACTCTGCCATGCACGCGGTGAGGAGCTGAATGGACCCGATGTGCACTTGCAACATCTTGGTTGCCTTGGCCGACTTGCCGCGCGATACGGGAGCCGGAGAGGCCCCGTCAATTGTCTCTGGGCTAGCTTCCGTGAGGCAGGCCTTGCGCAGCGCCTTGGCGCCGCCTTGGAAAAGCAACAGCTGCACCTCGTGCGCGTCCAGGTGCTTGATGATCAGATTCTGATTGCGCCGCACGATTTGGTCCTTGGGCGTGATCATGATCTTGGCCAGCATCAAGTAAGGCGCTGCAAGATCGTCCTTCATGAGCCAGACAAGCTTCTTCATCATGTACTCCTCAACAGAGTAGCAGAGATCGACATTGTCTTTGTAGATGGCAGACAGGACGAGCGCCACCTCCAGGGGAATGGAGTCAAGGTGCGCCAAAAAGACATCGAGGTGCTGCGCGAGCTCAGCCTGAATGTTGGGAGCGCCGTCGCAGAGGCGCGCCAGGGCGCGATAGCACAGGGGCCCCGTCGTTTCGGTGAAGTCGGCTGGTAGACACGCCAGGAGTCGCAGGACCAGCCAGTGCATGCCTTTGCGCTGCAGCAGGCGCCGTTGCACCTTCTCTCGCGTGCGCACTTTGTCGTCCATCATCGTCAGCAGCTGCTTCAGCAGCGGCTCAACCTCTTTGATGTGGCTGATCTGCGTCTGCGTGTTCCTCTTCTCCAGCTCCTCCCGCTCCTTGCGGAGCCTGGCGAGCTCCTGGTTGCGTTGAGCTTCAAGCTCCCGTTGCTTCGCAGTCAGCTCCGACGAACTCTTTACAAGAGTCTGGAGCGCGGCTTGTTCTTGGGCGTGCGACTTCTTCTCCTTGAGGCGCATCTGCTCATTGCTCCGCTCAACCACATAGGCCTGCATGGCATTGGTCACGCCCAACAGCGCCTTGGTCAGCTCGTCGCTAATGTACATGAGGCGTTTCGGGTCGGCGATGTCGGCGCCCGAGTCGAGGATCAGCATGTTCACCAGCTGCCCATGCAGCTCCTTGTGAGAATCATGTGTGCGCACAAGGAGGTTGAAGGCATCTACGACGAGAGGCTTGTAGGGCGAGATAATGAGGTCTGCGAGCGTCTGGCTCAACCCTCCATTCTCATCGAGATCCAGGTACTCGAGGATCTTGAGGAACTCGCGCCGAGGCATGACCACTTCTGCTTCCACCCCCTGCTCTTCCTCCTGTGCTGTCTCTTGGAGAAACAAGGCAGGGCGTTGGAGGTGGACGTAGAGCGACACGAAAGCGAGCCCATTGTAGAGGCCGATGCCGGTCCCGAGCACGAGCCAGAGGGCCTGGGTCAAAACAGCCGACGAGGCGTCCGGAGCCCCGTTGCCCAGGCCGATCAAGCCCACCACGAGCCCTACCGCCGTGTTCACAACCCAAAAGAGGAGGTAGGAAAACTGTGCCATGAAGCCCACCTTGGCGCCCAATGGGTTGGTCATGTACTGCACAAACTTGTCGCCCTCACTGTTGGCCAAGGTCACCTCTTTGCCAGAGCGCGCGTGCGACACTGCCGACCAGGCCACACCGAGCTGCGTCATGGACCAGATCCAGGTGAGCGCCAGGTTAATACCCAGGGCTGTCACGGTGCTGCTCAGGCCTGGGTGCATGCCCAGGCTTGCGCTCGCGGGTGCCACCCTGCCTGCCTCGCCGTCAGCAGTCAAGGAGGGGCCGGGGGTGGGCTGCTCCTCCAGGAGCGTCTTGACGCGCAAGGCCATGAGCACCATGATCAACGCCGCCAACATGTACTGCAAGAGAGCCAGCACGAGGACGGCGCGGTCGATACGAATGCAGCCAACAAAGCTTTGCATGGGCTTGAGTCGCTTGCTCAGATAGCCTCCCAGGACTGCCGTATCGCCCATGTAAAAGTTTTTGGGAAGGGCAAGGAGGTTCGACGCCACCTTCAGTGGCAGGTGGGCCAGGATGTCACTGGCTTGTAGATCGTCCCCCATTCCTGTCAGATTTTCGCGTGTGTACACCTTTTGCGAAATGTTGAGATCGAAGCGGTATTCTTGCAACATTTTCATGGTGCGCACGCGCAGCCGCAGGTCGTAGATGTCATTGATGAGGGCGCAGGCCTCGCGCTTGGTCTCAAGCACCACTTCCAGCTCGTCCGTCATGGTCATGCGCCCCGTGCGCGCCATCTCCGAAGAGACATTGTAGAGCGCTTGGGCCGAGAACTGGAGGGCGGTGACGGGCTGGGAGCAGCGGACGCGCCACGGCCACGTCTTCTTGTCTCTCGAGAGCGTGTCCACTCCCCACACATCTCCAGGGCCCACCGTATCCACCACCGAATCCACGCCGTCGGCGGTTTGCAACATGAAGGCGGCGCCGCTCTGGATGACGTACATGTCGGCGGCATTCTCGCCGCTTTCTACTATCAAGTCGCCCGCCTCATACACACAACACTTGAAGGCGGAGCGAAAGCGAGCCATTTCAATGGGTGCAATGTTCTTGCAGAGTGGCCGCAAGTGCTGGAGCGCGAGCGAAACAGTATGCTCAGTCAGGACCCCTTGCAAAGTGCCTTGCGTCGTGTCAGACGAGGGCTTGGACGAGGCCTTGCTGGCCGTCATGAGCCCCAGGCCCTCACCTTTATGCTCGTCCGCGAAGCGCATCGATGAAAAGTCGAGGATGATGCAGCCCTCCTTGACGACCGCGACGAGCTCCGACTCTAGGTAGTGTCCGTAGAGCACGAGCTCCCGACACAGCCGAATCATTGACAGCTTGAGCGGATTCGAATGCGGGGTGCGTCCAGGGTAGTACTGGCAGGCATTCTGCGACAAGTACTCCCGGATGATGTTCTTGAACTCCTGCGGCCAGTTGTCGGTGACAGCCTCGGTGTCCTGGCTGTGGGCGTCGGTGTCGGCTTTGGCATCGCTTGCTGTCACTGACGACGCACGCGTCGACGAGCGTGCCGCCGCCGGCAGCTTCTCCTGGGCCTCGAGGTCGCTCCAGATGCAGACGCCCTGGAGGCGCGTCACTTTGTTGAAGCTGTCGTCCTGCACGTAGACCACGCGCACAAACTCGCACATGTTGCGTCTTAGATGCTCGGGCAGCAGTTCGTTCTCCAGACACGATTTACACTGGTGGATATCAAGAAAATGGCGCACTTGGTGCACCACAAAGTCGCGCCGCCCCGAGCTGTCGGGCTTGCAGAGGGTGGCGAGCAGCAAAAGGGACTCAACAAAGTAGTCGAGCATCCGCTTTTGTTTTGCGCCCTTCTCGGTCTGGCGCAGGGAGCCACTGCAGAGTTGCCCGAGATCCTGCGCGTCTTCTGGCAGGTCCGACAGGTCATAGTACCAGTCCCGCAGTTTCAGCGTCTGGTGCACCACCGTCACATCCAAGAGCATCTTGCGCTGGTTGGACAGGAGGTAGGGAAGGACCAAGTCCTGGTGCCGGCTTATGCCCCGATCCGCGCAGCCACACATGGCCG
>Ga0315899_10003928_pt1 | contig 16119 bp, 10 predicted proteins | sample LakEriMetagenome_2_FD_203518 | JGI IMG/M metagenome (GOLD analysis project Ga0315899, IMG submission 203518) | Freshwater fungal communities from buoy surface, Lake Erie, Ohio, United States - Buoy 4 MA112 | ecosystem: Environmental > Aquatic > Freshwater > Lake | place: USA: Lake Erie, Ohio... | reverse complement strand
TTATTCAATATAAACGCTTTTAAGTCAGCGTCTGCGTGTACACAGGTCAAAACGTTAACGTTAACTGAAATTTCATCATCTTCTTGTAATGTATATTTAAATAATATTTGACCACCTGCATCCTTCGAGGCGCCAGAGGTCTGCGTAAGTGTCAAAAGAGACCTAGCATAGACCCAAAAGAGACCTAGTATAGCCTCAAAAGAGACCTACTACAAGAGGAGAAGAGACCTAGTATAGACGCAAAAGAGACCTACTACAAGAGGAGAAGAGACCTAGTGGGGTCTGCCCTCCGTCAGGGGGGCTCTCGCGTATTTCACCGTGGGTGCGTTGTCCTTTGTACCAGTTTAGAGATCTATCCTCAGGCCTGCCTTTCTCATGCTGAAGCATGTATCCTCCTCCTAATAGTTCGTGGGCCTCGGGCCTGCCTTTCTCATGCTGAAGCAGACTTGGTCGACCTTGTCGGTTCTTGCGGGGGGGGCGAGCAGAAGGTCTTGCAACCCCTGCCCCAGATACGGGCGCTGCGACCCCTGCCCCAGATACGTGTGCTGCGACCCCTGCCCCAGATACGAGCGCTGCGCGCTCCTGCACGCTGCCAGACGCTGCGTCCAACAAGGCGATGTGTCCAGCGGGCGTCGCAGTGAGCGCCCGCGCCCCGGGCTCCCGCCCTCTCACCGCGATGACCTCTGACGGTGCGGCGCGCGCGGCCTCGGCGGAGCCGGCACTCAGGAGCGCCCGCGCCTGGCTGCGCCGCGCGCCAGCTGGGCGGGGGCTGCGGGCGCTGCTGCGCCTCGAGCCACTCGACGACGGCCCGCCGTACGATGATGTCATGGCCCTGGCCTTGGCAGCGACGTTCCAGATTTTGGAGGTCACCTTTGAGTACGCGTCCGGCGGGATCACCATGTCGCCCAGAGTGCCCAGCGAGTCCGAGTACGACGAGTTGGGGAGGTGCTGTGTGTGTGTGTGTGTGTGTGTGTGTGTGTGTGTGTGTGTGTGTGTGTGTGTGTGTGTGTGTGTGTTTGTGTGTTATAGATAGATAGATGGGTAGAACAGACATGGCATGCCACGTGTATGTTTGTATGTGTGTGTGTGTGTGAGTGTGTGTGTGTGTGTGTGTGTGTGTGTGTGTGTGTGTGTGTATTCTATAATCTATGTGTGTGTGTTATAGATAGATAGATAGGTAGAAAAGACATGACATGCATTACCATTTCCTGCACGTACTTGGGCATCATGTGCTGCAAGTGGTTTAGGGAGGTGATTGGCGCTGGGGTGTGCACAAATGTCGCCACGGCCGCCACACCGGTGCCGAGGACAAAGGCCGCCGTGTGCATGCTCCTGACGGCCACGAGGGTGTCGTAGCGCTCGTGGTCCTTGCACAGTCCTGCGGCCATGGAGAGGAATGGGCCCTGCACGCCCGCGGCCACGCCGACGAGGAGGCGCGACGCGAGCACGTAAATATCGTTTGGCGCCACGGCGTAGAGCACGCTGCCGACGGTGCTGATGGCGAGCGCCGCAATTGCAAGGTCGCGCGCCGGAGCCGTCTCGTACCACCGGGTGAAGAAGGGCGTCGCACACAGCTCGCCGAGGCACACGGCCGAGATGCAGTAGCCGAGCATGATCGACTCCGAGTGGAAGCCCGCAAGGTACGACGAGATCGAGGGCAGGCAGATCGCATGCGCAAACGCGAGCGCGAAGACGGTCGAATAGATGGCAGACATAGAGCGCTCGCGGCGCTCGTCGAGCTGCTGCCGCCCTGCAATCGGTGTCCCCGGGGTGCGCTTCGGTAACCCCGTAGAGGAGCGCGGCGGCAACGCCGACATCGTGCCGGCAAGTGGGGCTTTTGCGCGAAAAGAAAAATTGGCAGTTTTCATCCGGGCCATGGAACGAGTGTGAGCGCATTGAGCGGATGGCATGGGCGGCATCGGGACAGGCCACGGGTGCGCTGTTGGTGCTGTGCCTGGCGCTCGGGCAGCCAGCGGGCACGCCGCCTCCCAACGACGACATGGACCGGGCCGCGTGGGTGCACACGCTCATCCGCTTCCGAAGCAACGGGTCCCTCGCGGAGGTGCGGGACTCGTACCCCGGCGGCACCGCAGCAGCGCCGCGACACATCACTTCGTACGGCGGGACCTGGGACTTTGTCAATTTTACGGGCAACGGGAGCAACGTGCACGCAACGATGCAGACCTCGGAGCCCTCGCACGGCACGCACAGCAGGGGCGTCGAGGACACCGATCTCGGTTACGGCGTCGGTGTCGGTGTGGAGACCGAAGGTCTCGTGCTGGTCCAGCGCATGACGTACCGGCCGGCGCAAAAGTCCCTGTGGTGGAAGTGGACGTCGCCAGTGAATGCCACCATGCGGGTGACGACGCTCGGGTCGACTTTTGACACTACGCTCGGCATCTACGCACGCGTGCCCTGGGACGGCATAACACTTTCCAACGAGTTCGGCGTCAGAGAGGTCGGGCGCGGCGACGACATTCGGTGGAACCAAATCTTGCAGAGCGAGACAGACTTTATTGCGTACGCCGGCGAGACCTACTACATCGCCGTTGCGGGGTACATGGGCGCCAGCGGCGTGGTGAAGCTGGCCGGGCATGTCGAGTCGTGGATCCACCCCACCGTCGAAAGCAATCGGGAATTCGCCGTGGAAATGGCGCGGGTGGCGACTCCAAAGTTCGAGCTAGACCTGCTTGGCGTGCCGCAGGATAGCGGGCAGCGCATTCACAACAAGTTTGTCAACATCACAATCACCTGCGCCACACCTAATGCGCAGATATTTTACACCACCGACGGGCTCATGCCAAGTGTGCTGATCCAAGAGCTGCCGGATGCAATCGGCGCACATTCTCAAAAGTCAGTAGATAGTGACTTCGTGTAGTAAATATACTAGGACACTGACTTTCGAAAACTTTTGTCGGCAGGGCTCACTGATCAAGAGCGCAAAGACCTCACAATGACGCAGGGCCTCCTGCCGCAACAGACAACCAAGCGCTTCACAACGCCATTGCGGATGGACACGACCACGTTTCGCGCTGTGGCATACCTCCCAGGGCTGCGTCGGTCACTGTTGGCCACATCGACAGACTTCCAGCTCCAAGCCATTGCACCAGTCATTCTCCCAGATGGTGGCATGTTCGACGTTGCACAGGAGGTGCTCATCTTTCCCACGACGGACCAGCGCAGTGACCCCCGCGCAGTAATCCATTACACACTGGATGGCAGTGAGCCGGTGTTATCCTCGCCACTGTATGCTGGAGGTGTCTTGCTTCGCAATGTCACGAACGTCACCATCAGGGCCCGTGTCTGGTATCTAGGCGAATGGAGAGAAGACGGGAGGCTGCCTGCAACTACGTCATGGGTGGAGGGGGGCATGCTGCCGAGCAATACAACGGTGTCTAGACTCTTCACAGTGAAGCCACGGCTTCCACTCCCAGCCATGCCCGTCGTTTCTGGGGAGACAGATCCGATGGTGCTCAAGGGCGGCAACCCGCCGATTCCTGAGAAAACTTTTATTGGAGTAGCTACAATTTTGCTCAGCATAGGCGACCCGCTTGCTCAAATCTGGTACGCGATTGCGCCAACGGTTGGCGTCATTGAAACTTGGTCATACTACAACAAGACGTTTTCTGTGGAGGACGTTGGAGTGCACTGGATACACGTGCAGGGGAGACGCGCCGGCTATACTGACAGCCGGATCGTTTCCGACCACTTCGAGGTTTTGGAGCGCATCAGAGTCGTGGAGCCGAACAGTCCCTTTTTTGAAACAGTCGAACCAGGCAGATATAAATATTACACTCTGAATCTCACCAACGTGGGCACAGATGTAACGGTATCCATTACAAAGTTCTTCGGATCTGTCGATATCTTTCTTTCAGCACGGCAGCGCCGACCGAGCCTGACTGATCACTCACTGAGCGCCACTTCGATGACCGTGGAGGGAGGGCAGGGTGGTAATCGATTGCTCGGTTTGCACACAGACACGCACCTGGGAATCCAAGTGATTGCCGAGCGCAACTCAAACTGTCCGCTCTGCCCATACTCCACGCCTATCGTAGTTGGCGTGCACGGTGGTGGCAGAACGCCGACGCAGATGTTGGTACGGATCACGTTGGACTATTCTCCCGTCATTCGTCTGGCGCAAATGTATCACGGGACTGTTGATATTGGCGCGTGGAAATACTTCAAACTTTTCCTTGGCAGCCGGGTCACGCGCGGTTTGGTGGTGAGAGCGTGGCAAAGCCCGCCATCATTCGTCGGCATACGAATTGCCATCCGCCGAACTGACGCGCCTACCAATGATCTGTCTGGCACGCCTTACACCATGTTTGGCAATAACGATGGTTACTATGAGTTTACGATTCCTGATGTTGGCACTGCTAGCCGCGAACCATGGTTTGTGGGAATTGAGGGCCTGGTGCCCATCAATGGCGTTGCAAGCTTGAACTTCACCTTTGCAGTGAGCCCGACGGTCGATGATGATCCCGCACCGTTCCCGGGCCGATCTCTGACAATAGGCGAGCGCTCGCCTACCCTGGCAGCACCCGTACCCTACGGGTATCACCCGTACCCCTCTACGGATGATAGGGAGCAGACTTCAAGAAGCGTGACTGTTGTGGAAATTTTCGATGGTGTGGGCGTTCAGGGAAGTGTGGGCATCGGGCGCTTCGCTTTTTTTCGCATGCGCATGTTGCTGGCGATGCGCACGCTCGAGGTGCGTGTCACGGAAGAGTTCTTTTCAGGTGGACTACGGATTTATGTACAGCAGGGTGTGCCCCCCTCTCTGGTTTCTCACATCAAGAGCAACGTGATTATCTCCCCAACAGTGGCTGTGGACAAGGAGGGCTACCTCTACACAATACCCGTGGTTGGGGGTAAGGACTACTACATCGGTGTGTACGGATTTTCATACGACTTCCAATCAGATAGGGGAATACCGGAATATCGGTTCTCGATCATGGCCAAGCTGGTCCTGCGATTCACGCCTGCGCAGAAAGCTATCTTTGTCAGATCTCTTCAGACGAATTATCAATTTCAACCAGGCCCAATCGTTGAGGGCCAGTACACCTATTACCGTGTGGATGTCTCAGACGTGACAAGGGACCTGCATATAGTTACCAAGTCTGCGTATGTGGACGTTGTGGTATCAAACACAAACCCATTTCCCACGCTATCTCTAATAGATGTAGGGTGGTACAACGCTGACGGGGGTCAATATGGGCCCAAACGCATCAATGTTCACACGTTCGACCCAGGATTCAGAGTTGGTCCGTATTACATTGGTGTATATTCATATGCGTTGTTCGAGTACGAAATCGCGTCGTTCGTCGATCAAAGTTCCTTTGTGCTTGAGGCCGGCAAACATTACCGTATGCGCGTCACAACCCGTTCATACAGATATTTTCGTTTCAAAATCGACAAAAGGTACGACAAGCTGACCATGGTTTTTCGCGAGGAAACGAGTGGCAAATTCATGACGGCACTGGTAATGAAAGGTCAGAAGCCTACTGACGCCATAAATCTGTTTAACAGCGAGTTTCCAGACGCAGAGGGCAATATCATTTACGAGCTTGTGGCACCAGAACTTGATTGGTATTTTTTTATGGTCCAATGGTATAAGAGAGGATACTCCGGACCAGTCCTACAACATTCGTACACCGTTGAAATCAAGGTGGACTTCTACGAACCGCCTGGCTACAAAGCACTGGAGCACGAGACACAATTTCAGGCGATTCGGGAGAAACGATACGAGCAAGCTGGAATCCCGCGTCCGCCGCCATGGGGTGAAATTCGCCCTTCGCTGGCTTGGAAGGTTCCCACTCTTGAGATTGGGCGACCACAGACTGCCGCTTTTTTTGGTGAGCCATGGCTCTATTTCAGCATTTATGTGTCATCATTTTCGTCCAACTTGACGATCACAGCAAGGCCAGTAACAAAAGGGTTGTCTTTCACGCTTCTGATTCGCCGTGCTCTAAGGCCCACTCTTATTACTTTCATTGACAAAGTTGATACACCCGACGAAAATGGCGATTACATTGTCCGGGCAGCAAGCCCTGTCACTGGTGGTTTCTACTACGTCGGCGTCTATGGGTCTGTGCTTGAGTTGAAAGAAGCTAGATTGGTGCTCGTCGCATCAGTGGATCCTGGAATACCCATCGTTCCCGACTACAGGACGCTGATAAATTATTTTGTGTCCTTTGAGACCGTGCCTGCCCTGCGCTACCGGTTCTTCAAGATCTTTCTTCCCGCGGACGAACGCGACCTGAGCATCCAGGTGACCCATTTAGTGGGAAACACGGACATCGTCATATCCAACGTCAACCCGTGGCCTACAAAGTCGAATTACAATTCTTCCCAGGAAGGATGGTGGAAAACGGAGACTGCGGTGGGCGGTGGCAAGGAATTGGTGGTGAAAAACTACGACCGCGGCTACAAGTCACCAGCATGGTACTACATAGGAGTTTTTTCGGTTTCATTTTCATCATATTTTGTGTTGGCGCGTCTTGATCGACCGCCTGCCAACGTGCGCAACGGTGCCGTGTTTACAGGCTATGTCGCAGAGTCAGCATTCGCCACTTATCGTTTTCCTGTCGACGGGCTGATCCAGTCGCGATTTGTTTTCATAGTCTCACAGCGGCGCCCTCACAGCACCGGGTTGGAATTGTACTCGAAGAGAAATTCGGTGCCCACGTTGATTGATTATGACACAAAAGTGGACATATCAACAGCCAACGGTGAGTACTTCCTGAATATCAACCAACCACGTCCAGATGATGTCTTCTATCTCGGTGTGTATGGAGCATCTGATGGTGTATTGCCTCGAGGCAACAACTACTACTTTCTTGCCCAATTACGGACCAACGACGAGTTCAAGCTGTATGTCAGCAATCCGTACCTGCTACCCCCTCCCAGCGTGCCTCCTGCTGGCGGTTACATTCCTCCATCTTCGAACTTGTTCAGCGTTCTTGTCCCTGAGAGTCCAATCAAGTCGCACCTGTTCAACAATGGATCCATTCAATTTTTTCGCCTGCAAGTGTCGGAGTTCACCTCTGTTACCGCAGTCGCAGGCGAGACACTGTTGTGAATGTTTTAGAGATGCAAACACGCACACACACGATGAGCATGCACTTATGCGAGCGTATGGTATGTTGCGTGAAAGAACAGAGGTAATCGTTACCTGACTCAGCAGTGAACGTGTAAAAATAAAAATGAACAGTGTCTGACTTGTAGCATGGCATGTTTTGGTGCACAGGTCCGCTGCCATCAGGGGCAGCGCATCACAGCTACGGTCCTCTTTTTGTCGTAGCCCGACGGCTGCATTTGCCCGCACGGAAACAGCCGCCTTACAATAATTCGCACGTCGACTGGTTCACTGCCGATGTATGCTCGCAGTTGACCAACACATCAGTAGACAACCGATGCTATCCCTCCACGTCCCCTTCCATTTTCCTGAGTCCTTTCGATAATTTTGAGAATTCGTCCATGTGGTACGTGGGCGTGTATGCAGTTGGATGTCGAGCATTCTTAACCTGCGCTTCATGGGGTGCCGAGCCAGATTCCCGAGCCGGAAAAGACTGCGGCTGCGACCCAGCGAAGGTTGAGACAGTGCCTTTCACCCTGACTGCAACTCGTATTCCCAGACTGGGACTATACGGATCACTGAAAGTTGGACACAATGCCGTAGTTTTGGAGACGCCTTATGATCTTAACAAGTTTTTCCTGGTCGAGATTCGTGGGAGCGCTGCAGTGCTTTTCCAGACCAGGTTGCAGGGGCCAAGGAACATAACCTCAGAGAGAAGCGACGTATACGATATTTTTGTGTCAGACGAAATTCCGTACCCCCAGCGATCTTCACTGCCACCAGAGAGCCTTTGTTCTGAATCTGTTTTCGGGAATCCGCCGGTCACCATCACGGTACTCCAACCCGAAGGGAACACGACCTACGTCAAGGTCGGTGTGCATGCAAGTGAGTCAGTCACTCTCACTATTGATGTCAGCCTGTCCATGCCCTACTTTCCACTGGTGCTAGGTAGGAGCTATGCAGGGCTTCTACGTCGGGACAAGTTCTCGTCTGAAGGGCAGAAACGTGTTCTTTTCATTCTGGCTTCCGAGGCTCATCAAGGTCGGCGTCTGGTGCTGCACTTGCGACCTGTGAATGCACAATGTGGTGCTATGAATGCGTGTGGAGCTTTGTCATGCTGTGGTGGCCGCAACCCTTTCAAAGGCTTTAGCATGTCAATTCGTGCTGAGAATGGCCGTGGAAGTGATTGGGAGTACATGCAAAACCAGCCTAACGTGCACTGTATACAGTCTGGCATCTGTCCAGACCGGGTTTACAAACAACTAACACGCAACACGTACGTGAACACGGGCAATGTCTGCTGTGTTGAGTACCGGGCATACCAAATTGTGTTCGATGCACAACATGCTCCTAGATGGGTAATTTCGATCACTGGAGATGACGACCATCCCACGCAGGGCCCAAGATTTACAGACTCGTTTGTGCTGGATGTAAAGCTCGCAGGTTTCAGTGATGCCCTATCTGGCACCTCTAGTGGCAATGTCGTCAAGAGCGATGCCGCAGTTGCAGGAGAGTCGGGCGATGAGGCCTCCATGAGCGACATCGCCCTTGGGGCTGTTACCCCTCTTGGGCGCTATGCCTTCCAGAGCGCATCGATGCAGGGTCCCAGGGCAAGCTCAGTTGAAGAGCAGCCTATCGTAGAACTAAATGATGGTGAACCAGTTAGAGCAACGGCGGTACCGTTTGGCAAGTGGCGCATCTTTCGTTTTATAGCAACGCACCCAGGCATCGTCACGGTGACCCTGCAACAACTTGCCGGCTCTTTCGGGCTTCGAATGCTTGTGCAAAGGGAGGTACTGCCCACTCACGAGTCCTTTTTGACGTTTGAAACGACAGCGGGAGGCGCTTCAGGTGGCTGTACACCAACCACTGCTGTAGGTGCTTCTGTTTGTCGCCGCTGCACGCAGGACTTCTGTGTTTGCGACCGAGCACGGGGCGACGTGTGCAGTGGCAAAGTTCACGGAAATGTGGTGACCGACGCGCTTTCCAACGATCCACTCGACGGTGCAAGAGCCTCTATTCAGGCCCCAATATATCCGAAGGAGCCTTTCATGATTGCAGTTTTTAGCGAATCCGAAGTATTCGCACCCTACTCCTTTAATGTCACAGTGAAACAAAAGATTGAGACCTATGATCAAAATACACCATGTTCGAATTTGTCAGCAGGGGAGGTGTTGTCTGGAAGAATTCGTGAACGCGAACGAATATTGTTCCAGGCTCCTCCAGTTCGAGAGGGCTTTGATGCCGAAATTCGACTGGATACACCCTTTAGCGACACGTGGGGGAGGTGCCGATGGGGATCGAATGACGGCACTGTCTGTAATTACAATACTGCCCTCGAGGTGTACACCGGTCGTTCGGATCGTCCATACGACGCGAATTGTAGGGGCTGTTACATTGACACAGGCTGGAAGTATGCTGGTACGCCGCTCAAGGTGCGCTACTTCCAAACTGAAAACTTCACATACGGTGTCCCAGGCCTACGGTGCTTCTCCAATGGAGAATATTACAACCTCTACAGTGTGACCTCAAAGGACACGTATCCCTTTTATCAGACCTACTCGGTATCCGATGCAGATCCTTTTGCCGTTTGCGATCTCAACGGCAAGTATCCATGGATGGTGCCGTGGCCGGTAGATTTAATGGTGGATGCCATCAAGGTTAACAGCGAAGAGGAGTGCTGCGACAAGTGCGCGAGAGAGCCCACTTGTAACTTCTGGACTGTTTCAAACAACGATACCTGCATTCAGTGCGATCAGCAGGACGTCTCATACGAGAACACATATGTCCGGCCGGCCAGCACGGTCACCTTTATCCCGGGAACGAAAGAGACAGAGTGGTATGAAAGCGCTCGTGTGATCAGGATCCGTGGCCCAATGTGCTATCCCGCGAAGATGACAAAGTGCTGCCGACTTCTTTCGATCACAGAGTCGCAAATGTTGCAAAGCAAAGTTCCCGATGCAGATTCTGTGTCAGGAAGCTCAGGTCGGTGCGAGCCTGCTACCAACGGACACGTGCGCCTTAAAGCTGCGCAGGCACTAACCTGCTCCAGGTCTTCATCCAACCAAGTCGACCAGAATCTTGTGGTCGACACCGCCGAGTCTGTGTCAAGGGAAGCATACTTAGATGATCGACAGCTGTTCTACAAGCCCAACGACAGCGACACTGAATCCATATGCGTACAGTGGTGGAACGGGCTGACAAAGGTTCGGGCGTTGAACATGCTCAATAGAATGACGATCACAGATGTCACCGAGCAGACGCTGCCGGGTCTGATGCATCTGTTTGATAGCTTGCCAAGTGTCTCTGCTGCCCCTCAATGTGTCAGATTCTCCAAGGCTGTCATCAAGTTGCGGACGAAAGACGAGCGCAATGCTGACCAATGTCTCATAAATTCGGGCGCAACGCTTCCTTCGATTCCCCAACTGTCGAACTGCATGGACACGGTGTACCGGATGGGCAACGGCTCTACTTTGGACTGGAAATACTACTCTGTCGCGTTGGATCTGTCCGGAGGATTTGGTGTCGAGTGGAGGCACGAAGACGGTCGAATTGTTCAGCAGCCAAGTTTGGGCGTCGCAACATATGATTGGGATGCCAGCGCGAGGGCACCCGGAGGTGGATGTCTCTTCTCATCTGGCGAAGACGCGTCTCAACCTGTATCGGTAGTGCAGTGTGCCGACCCCATTCTCAATCTCAGAGAAAAGAGGCTCCAGGAGTGGGTCGTGACCAGCTTTGCAGAAACCAATGCTGGTTCCACCAGTGGTCTCATGATCAGCCAATACAGCAACACTTGTCTGACCGGCGTAATGGCGTGCAAACCCTCTCGACGTGAGTGGGCCGGAATGTGCTCCACACCGCCATCGATCCTTTTCTTGAGACCGTGTTCTACGGTTGGCTTCTCTGCAACCATGGCCTCCGTACTTCAGGGCGATGACTTCTATCAAGTAGGACAGCCGATCTTGCTGGAGCTTACGGGTATTCTTTCGTCATCGTTCTCGATTTCCTTCAAGCTTGTTCCGTCACCCGCCCTCATTACCGCTGAAAAGGACTATAGAGGTGTACTGGTAGTGGGGGCAACATCGTCATCCATCCGATACAGATTCATTGCGTCGCCGACGCAGCAGGCCACTGCAGGCTTGCAATACTATATGGTAGTTGGTCAGCTTAGGCCAGTCGTGCACCAGCTCACCATCGCATACCGGCACCGTCCAACCAGCAATTTGCCCAGGCAGCGGCCTCCAGGCTGGGATGATACTCTAGATTTCGTCTCTGGGCCCGCGCAAGGGCCTGGGGCAAACGGCATCTATGTTGTGCCGTTTGTCTCGGCCGCTGGTGCTGGTCCCTTTGACTTTGACATCAGCGTTGCGGGCAACGTTGAACTGGCTGGAAACGAGGTGCCTATCAATATCCGTGTCTGGAACGCTGCAAATTTCATGCGCAATTTCAAGATCGCCCCCATCTCTCCGAAAGTGCTTGGGATCGAAGCTGCGCCGCAGCTCAGCACCGAGGCGACACGCGCTAATGTTGTGTGTGCGACCCTGACACCTGGCAAGGCCACAACATGTGGCCCCCCACGCGAGGTGAGAAAACACGACGCGGGTGGCACACGTCAGGGCTGGTGGAGTTTCTATTATCTGCGCGTGGGTGAGCCGATGGTAGTTACAGTGAGAATGGCTGATGCGCCTAGTCGGCCTATGACGTCGTCAAGTTGCTCGGCGGAATTGTTCGTGCAGTCAGCCGCTGGCGGTGCACTGCCCAACGTGACAGAGATTCTGAAGCAGACGCAAGGCTTGTCAAGGCAGGTTGTCACCTCGCAGGCGTCGTCGTCACCGCTTTTTGTGTCTCCTGCGGATGGTGAAGATCTCTACATTGCTGCGCGCTTTCCGGGCATCGCGCCTTCTGGCTTTGTGCCCCCGAACATAACATACAACGTCTCTGGCAATTGCAGTTCATGCACGTGCGATAGTGACGGACTTGCAAGTTATTTGCCATTTGTCGCTGAAGGCGCGTGCACCAACTGCACGTGCTCTGCAGCTGGAAATGTCAACTCACATTATTCAAACTCGTCCTGCTCGGGCTGTACGTGTAAGACTCGGGTGTGCGAATGTTCATGCATTCCCTCCTACACTTCCAATGCCTCTTACATGTGTAATGGATCGCTAGCATTTGTGAATGTTCGAGCTGCTCCCGACGCTTGGGACGAAGCGTCGGATCCGTACCAAGACATGACAGCAGATGACCCAATCAACATAACGTTTGCGTGGGCTTCCCGGCGCATCTTCCGCATCAGCATCCAAGAGGCTGCCTTCCATGTTATCACGGTCCGCATAATTTCTGGTAATGCGACTGCATACCTGGCACCTGAAACCCACACTCTCCCCAGCCGACATAATCCCCCTGGTTCATCTGCGAGGCGAATGGACACGGCTTCTGTGGGGCCGCAACGGCCGGTGGCGGGCCAGCGGGTTATATCGCCAGACGATGCCGACTTTACACTCGGAGCCTGGGTGGTGGTGATTTATGCTGAAGGCCCGGTTGACTTGACACTGTCGTGGTTTCGTTTCCCCGTTCCGCCGACCCTGCAGTTGTATCAGGAGTACTCTCTGACTCGCCCACCAGCTGCGTCATTCGAGTGGCGCGTTCCGTACCACCCGCAGGCCGGGCTTACAGTTGGCGTCTCCTACGCAGAGTTGTCGGGCAAGAGCGCGACGGACTGCCCGCTGTCAATATTGGCTCGATACTCACTCCCGCCCACCCGCCTATACTGGATAGCGGCAGCGGGTACACACACACACACACACACACACACACACACACACACACACACACACACACACACACACACACACACACACACACAAATATATATATATATATATATATGCGCCCCCCTTCTGTTACTAAGTGTTGCTATGTGTTACCAGTGTATTACTATGTATATATATATATATAGGCCGCGAAGGGGGGCGCAGCGCCTTGGCAGTGCCTCCGAGGGCGAACCGAGGAATAACCTATCTCCTCTTTTCGGCGACGCGCTGCCCGGGCGGGTACACCACCAACGGTACACACTGCATGCGCCTCGACCAGTGCGCCAACGGCGCGGACGTCGACTTCAGGGACGGCGGCATACTGTCCAGCTTACGCGAAGGGCCGTGCGCAACAGCCACCAATGCGACGGGGAAATTGGTGGGCGTCAACGCCACGAGCTCGCCTTCTGTCCTGGTGCCACCTAACGTTGACTGTTCTTTCCGCTTCCGCCTCGACACCGACACGGAAGCCTCGCTTGCTAGGTCAGGACGCCAGCAAGAGCCAGTAGGGCCCCTTTGAGGGCCAAAGGTCCTGGGGAATCGAGCCCCCTTTGACCGTACCCGTGGACGTCAGCAGTGGAAAATTTCCACCGCACTTCCAATTTGTAACAGAATAGTCTCCGCAGGCAGCCTCGTGTTCTCCCTGCCTTCTCCTCTTCCAACGCATAATGAATTTAATAATAAACAACCCGTTGAATGATTCCACCCGCCCTCCCCGACAGCTGAGAGGCCCCTTGAGACGTGTGATGTCCCCGTCAGATGTCCTCGCGCGCGCGCCGTCGTCTCTCTTCACGCGCCGCGTGTGCAGTTGGTCCTCGCGCGCGTCCTCTCCCTCTCCGCCCGACGGGACCACACGCAAAGAACACCACAGCGCTGCGTGCCGCGGCAATCACTGCGTTTCACCCTCGCACTTTCATCGTGAGGCGATGGCCCGACGTTCATCGTGAGGCGATGGCCCGACCCCCCGCCCCAGCGCCCCTCTGGCGTGCCGTGGATCGCGGCCAATAACAACCAGGCACATCAAATCCTGAGCTGTCACTCGCCGCGTCTCGCTTAGAGGCTCGCCGAGGCGGGATTCCCTCCGCATGTGTCCCACCGTCCCTCAGCCTTCAGACGAAGGTGCTGGACTCTTCCACGCCGCGTCGCCGATAACGGGCGTCATGCTGAGCCGGCAATGCGTGCTGGATCGAGTACTGCTCAGCCGGCGCAGAGTACGCCGTGGACTGCTCCTCCTCCTCATACTCCGGCGGCTCTGCGCCCCGTCCTCGCAGCTTCATGGCATACATCTGCTTTTCACGCTCATCGGCAAAGTATGAGGGCAAACCCTCGGGGCGGTCGTTGTTAGCGGCAATGTAGGAACCCAGATAAGCGCCGTCCACGGCCACCAGACAGGCGCCGCCCCACAGCGCACAGATGATGACGGCCTCGGCGACGACCATGGTCGCCTGGTCGCCTCGACGACCTCGAGCGCAGCGAGGCCCTCTTCAGCCCTGCGCTTGTCGCTTGAGATTGAATTCACAAACACAGGTCTCTTTAGCAAAAAGTGAAAAGGGTTCAGTTTTCCCAAACAGTGGCAAACACAAAAGAAATCAAAAACGTGACATCACAAACACAGGTCTCTTTAGCCAAAAAGTGCTCGTTTGAATTAAGGCTCAGTTTTCGCACGTGCCCTTCGGCATGGCGCTCGGAAAGCGCAAGAATATGGCCGTCGTGAACAACGAGGGTGGGGAGAAAAACGCGCCCGCGGCTGCGCGGCGCAAGGGGTCAAAGGGCGCGGCGATGGGCGGCTCGTTTGGCGACGTGCTGCAGAAAGCCCTTGCTGCCAAGGGCAGCAAGGGCCCGGCAGTGGGCAGCGGCGCCAAGGACAGCGGGGAGCTGAAAAAACGCATCAAGAAAGACAAGGAAGCACGCGAGGAGAAGATGATTCTCGCGGAAAAGCGCAAGTGGTTCCAGAAAGAGCACGTCGTTCCGGTGCGTCGTCCTCCTGTGACGCGGGCAGACCGGCGTTGCGTGCCGCCCGCCGCTGCCTCTGGTTGGCGCTCAACTGGCGTTGGCTGCACCCAGCCCGATGCCGGGGAAGTGCTCTGGCGTGAGCAACTTCACGAGCCCCGTGCGATGATTTCAGTAAGCGGGCGTGTTTTTTTCTGGCAGGAGGCTGCCGACATGAACCATGAGAAGTTGCTGCTAAAGCTGGCAACCAAGGGTGTGGTCAAGCTCTTTAATGTGATCCAGCAGCAGCAAAAGATGCGCATGGAAGAAAAGGGCAAGGCCGACGCCGCACCAAAGCCTGACAAGATGACAAAGAGCCAGTTTCTCAACATGCTCAAGTCTGGAGGTAAGGTCGCAGAGGCGGAGGCTGAGGAGACTGAGGAGTTGGCAGCTCCGCGCCGTGGCAAGGCCGCCGAGGAGGATGCGGAGTCCGATGGAATGGAGGAGAGGGAGGAGGAGGAGGAGGAGGAGGAGGAGGAGGAGGAGGAGGAGGACGTGGAGGAGGGAGCGGGAGAAGAGTCATCAGATTCCGGGGGTGAGATGGAAGCAGAAGATGATGAAGAGGAGTGGGATTGAAGGTCGGGGCCCTTGCGTTAGGTTATCGTTTTGTGCATTAAATGATCAGGATCCCGCACATGCGAACGCAAATGGACCGCACTATGCGCTTTGCTTGGCTTCACTGTGGGGAGCAGCGGGAGCGGGTGAGGGGAGGACGACAGGAGGGGGAGACGGAGGAAAGGCAGAAGGAGGACACAATATTGGCGGCTGGCGGAGGAGAGAGCAACAGAGGGTTAGAGAGTAACGATGAGCAAGGATCGTCGAATACCATTGATAATGGTTTGGGGTTTAGGGTTCAGGGTTTAGGTTTTGGTTAGAGAGTGGCACCCACCCAGATTATCACTTATTGAAAGTTTAAAACTAGGAAACATAGAAAGTAGTAGTGGGCGAATAATTTACCTATATTAGAAGGAAGCATAAAAACCATTGAAAGGGAAGCGGGCGGCACCGGGCTTACCACTTTTCTTTTAATTTACCGGGCGCATCACGTTACCCGACAGGGCGTTGCACTTGTTGATTGCAATATACTTTTCAAAGATATATATAATATATAAAGTTCATTGCAATATACTTTTCATATATATAATATATTTGCAATATACTTTTCATATATATATATATATAACTTTTCATATATATATATAAATAGTAGAGAACTCCCCTCCTTCGATAGAGAGAAGTCTT
>Ga0315899_10003927_pt1 | contig 16122 bp, 8 predicted proteins | sample LakEriMetagenome_2_FD_203518 | JGI IMG/M metagenome (GOLD analysis project Ga0315899, IMG submission 203518) | Freshwater fungal communities from buoy surface, Lake Erie, Ohio, United States - Buoy 4 MA112 | ecosystem: Environmental > Aquatic > Freshwater > Lake | place: USA: Lake Erie, Ohio... | reverse complement strand
AGGTCGCGATCGCTGGATCAAAGTCTTGTAAAATAACGCCTTCATTGATAGCAGCACAAACGGCGGCAACCCATATTCCTGCAAGATTAGTATGCATAGCAATTTCTTGCTTTGTCGGTGACAACTGTTGTATCAAGTTATCCATTTGCTCTAGAGTGAGTATTTCTTCGGCTCTAGCCAATAGTCTTTGCCATTGAGTATTATCTTGCTGAAGCGAGTTTAAAGTAGCCTGAAGTATCTCTAAGCTCTGACTGGATAGCCGAGGTAGCCACAGTAGGCGATCAATAACATGAGGAGATTTAAATGTAATAGCTGTGTGGTAGGCATAGGCTAAACAAATTAAATCGGTTGTTTTTAGCTCTAACAAATCAATGGGTATAGGTAGAGCCGAAATAAATTCAGCTAATGCAGGACTGAAAGGCTTTGAGGTCGGCAATACTAGAATGAATTGTAAGTACCAAGCTAGAAGTTTGTGAGGAATTTGTTTGGGAATGTTGCAGAGTAAATCTAGACTGATTTCAGGTTGGTCAATATGGAGCAACAAAAGTTTTAGATCGTAACTATTAAGAACTGATTTAGCAGTGATTTGATGAAAAGATGCGGCGGCGTTGATTAAATCACCTAGCTTAGGAGCAATGCTTTTGTTATAGTCGGCAAGGTCTGAAGACCAAGCTTTAAATACTGTCAGTTCTGAAAGAATATTTTCAAATCTTACGTCAAGAATGCCATCGTTGCGATTGAGGAAGTCAGCAAGGAAAGTCAGGTCAAGAATTGGTTCGGATTTACCTATAGGTGGGCGTATCCAGATAATTAGGGGTTGAATACGGTTATATTCTCTGTAAACAGCACGAAAACGAAAATCATCGCCCCGATAAGAAATAATATGCCATCGCTTACCTTGTTGATCAACTAAATCATGGGCAAGATCTAACAAGACGTAGGGATCTAGCCAAAGTACCAACTTGGCGGCTTTTGGCAGGTTGGCAAGCCAATTAAGGGTGTATTCGGTGAGTGTGGTAGGTATACTCATGTGGTTTCATCCAAAACTGGTTTCAGATTGCGATAGCCAACGCCACCCCAAGTTGGTCGAGCGCCGATCGCTATTTGCAAATAAGGATCAACCTGTCCGTAGGCATTTAGTGTAGCAGCATATAGATTTTGGAGCGCTTCACGTCTTGACTCAGGAGAAGCCTCATTAACCATAGGGTTGTGGTGAGTAGGATCGAAAGGCTCCCCATTGCATAGGATTTTAAGGACACGCATCTCAGGTGTTGTATCTCCGCCCCATTTTTCGATATGAACCTCAACATCAATTCCAGCATAGCGAGCATAATATTGACCGTCTGCTAAAGTAGCAAGTCCTTGTGTAGAGGCTCGTTGCCCAGATTTGGCTTGCTGACGTAATTCCTCAAGATTTAACCGAAGATTGCGATCAACTTCCTCACTATTTTTATCTTGATCAAAACTAAGAGATGATGTGTCACCATTACGCTGACAAACTTGACCGATTTTACGAGCAATCGCGGATTTTTTGTCTGATAGTTCACTGAGATTAAGCTGTTCAAAGACTAGTTTGCCACGATAGAAAAATCGGGTTTGATAGCAAAAATTTAACCAATCAAATAGCAAGTCAGCCTTAGGCTGTGGATTTTTAGAACCAACAGTAAATTTAACAACCTCACCAAATGTATTTTTATCCAGATTTTCTAAAATACAACTAAGATCTTCATCATTCATCCACATTCGAGGAATATAAATACCTCTTATTAATTGTCATGTAACTATTGTCTTTAGCAAGAATACGACTGATAGCTGATTCTCCAGGTGGATGGGCATAGTGGATACTAATGAGACGCAGAAAGTCTTCAGTGTGAAGAGGTTCACGAATTTTCTCAAATATTTTAACAACTAAATGAGTAGCATCTCCCTGTTGATATTGTCGTTTTCCATTAACAGGTAGACCGAATTTTCGGTCTTTAAATGACCCCACTTGGGAAAATAAAGGGCTGACATTTAAGTAGAGATGTATCGTATCTCGGCTATATTCACTAAAATCAGAATCTTCTTCAAATTCAACTAAACTAGCTGGTGCAACTTCTAATTTTGCGGCTATTAAATCTATGAGAGTCTGATTGGGTAATTCGTAATGTCTACCTTTCAGTCCGTAAAAACTACTACGTCCAAATTTCTGAAACAGATTCTGATGGTTATGGTCATCTAAGATCATTTTAACCGTAGTCACCGTTACAGCGTATGTTGAACTCAAATCTGCATATATAACATCAGCATCAACAGGCAAAGATTGTTTGCTCAAATAGTCAAGTAAAACTTCTCTAAAATGCGTATACTCCATAGTTCCCCAATCACGGAGTCTGTAAATACCACTTCCACGACGAATAATATCAGGATGACGCTCAATATAACTTTGGGCAGCACGATGTGGATCACTAATATCCCAATTAGGAATAAGTTGGAGAAGTCTATCTCCAACTGCACTAAAATGTAATGGCTTTCCTGCTTCATGCAAAACATAATGTGCATGATCAGCCATATTCCATTTTTTATTACTAAAAACATTGGGCAACGGCTCTTGGCAGAATAAACTTATTAAAGTATTTGCAGCTTTTTCAGGATTTTCAATATCTTCAGGCAGAAGAGGCAGAATAACTTGATAAAGTTGTGAGCGATCGCTTATCTTCTGTTCTTCCCAAAACTCTAATATTTGATATTTGATATCAGATACTATTTGTTCAGAGATTGGATTCATATAAAAGAGTTGTGTATCAGCAACTTTTAAAACATGAACTTCAGGAATAAACTCTGCAAACCATACAATCACTGATGGTAAGTGAATTTCACCAGCAGGATATAACTGTTCAATAGCTTCAGTCCAAATCTGGAGTGTGGTGATACAGCCATTGGAGTGCAAAGACCTCATGGCTACATGATTAAGATATGGAAGCAAACTGATTTCGCGATGAGTATTGAATCTTAAAGATTTTTTTACTTTTGTTTCAATTTGTCTAACTCTTTCACGGGTTAATCCAAGTTCTTGTCCAATATCTTCCAGCGTTCTCTTTATTCCATTTATAAAACCTAATCTGTGTTTTAAAATAGAATTTCCTCCTTTGATCGACTCAAAAGCACTATCTATCTCCTCTGATACAGTACGAGGAAACCTTGCAGGAAGTTCTCCTGAAATCATATCTAGCAGTATATCTTGGCGAAAATCAGGAGGAGTGATAGAGAGTATTAGTCGTGGATATACTTCACTTAACTTATCAGGAGTCCATTGACGTTTTACCAGTATATCGATAAGTGTTGAATAAGCAAAACAAGAAAGCCAATCAAGATAAGCTTGAGGTGCATTACGCAACATACTGAAAGGATGAATAATTTTATTTAATTCAATTCTCTCTTGTACTTTCAAGATTAAAGCAATTTTGCCAGACTCAAATGCGACAACTAAATCATCTATTGTGGGGTACTGACTAACCAATTGATTAATCAATGGGAATTGATATAGCAGTGAATTGTCATGCATTGAAAACAACAAATCTTTAGTTGCAATTTGTAAGGGTGAGATACTAGAGAAAGCGGTCAAAGAATTGAGTAATACTTCTGTTTCTGTTTCTGTTTTTGTTATTTTTGCAGGAAAATTTATTTTAGACAATACTAGCTTTACTTCATCTAAAGATTTTTGCCCAAAATTTCTGATATTCATTAACTCAGTATCAGACAATTCTTGTAAGTCTCCTACAGTTTCAATGTTACTAAAATATTTTAAACATCTATATGTTTTTGCAGATAGTCTTAGCACTTCGATGGGCGAATTCAAAGAAATAACCAAAAAATCATCTGATAATGTTTCCTCGTTAGAAAGATCCAATTGTTTTAAGTTCTTCTTAACAAGAAAACTATTTAATTCTGTTTCTATAAGTTGAGGAGAGCCAATTATTTCAGATAATGCCGTCCTTACTTCATCTAGAGACTTTTGACCAAAATCTTTGATATTCATTAAATCAATATCAGAACAATTCTGTAGTTCATTAACAGTATTTATATTCTTCCTTTTTAAGCAATTGTAAGTTCTTACAGATAATTTCAGTACTTCAATAGGTGAATCGGAGAAAATGACTAGAGCATCATCTGAAAAGGTTTGATCAACCTCATCAAATTGCATTGATTCATCTATAGATGGCTCTAAATTTTGGGAAGGTTCAAGCTTATCTGGACAATCAGATTGAGAGGACAATTCAACCAATACATCAGATTCGCAAACATCTTCTGTTGATTCAATCACTAACCATCTAGGGGAAACGTGAACAAGCGTCTGCGAATCGCGCAATTCGTTTAGCTTTGGCAACAGTTTAGCAAAAACACTTGATTTGCTAAAACCTTGACACTGAGGTTCATTGATAAGATGATTTAGAATTTCAAACGGAGTTAACCCTTGGGGCGATCGCTTTAAAATTTGGACAATTAACTCAGTATCAATAGACATATTTCTTAACTCCCCTTACTCTAAATTTACTCGTACTGTCTTCCCAGGATTAGCCGCTTCTACTTCTTCAAACTTGGCTTCGAGAAGTAGCTCGATCGCTTGGACGAACTCCTTTAATTGCTGTCTTTCAATAGTGGAATAAGATTCTCGGATTTGGAGCAAAACATCACTTGCAGCAGAAACAATATTAGCATCACTAAAAAGAGCCTGAATATGTTGAACGAGCGCATCTGTAAGCAAAACAATCAGGGCTTCAGTCTTACCCGTATCAAGAACTTGGACAAATTGCTTCACTAGATCTATATCAGAGGTATTAAGCAAACGCTTAACTGGCTCACTTTTCAAGCGTCCCACCTGTTCAGCGATCGCCTCATCTAAATCACGTTGCCAAGCAGTCACAGAAGCGCGAGGATCTGGCTGCTTTAACTCCAGCCGACAATTGGTACACAAAGGATCGTGAGACAGGTTTGATTGGAGTTCCTGATCAGTGATGGGGCAGACTATGAGTTTACCTAACAAACTCTCACGTTTTTGTCTTAGATTTGTGGCAAGAGGCAGACCGAGTTCATTAATATTATTTAAACGCTCCAAGAATTTTAGTTTTTCTTCGGTGTTAATCAGATCAGTTTGCAGAGTTTGAATAGCTTGGTAATAGTCACGGTGGTAAATACGATATTGATTAGCGTAATCACTTTTTAGTTGATCGAGTTGCGATCGCAAAGCATCCTGAGAACTAGATGATGACAGAAGTTTTTCAAGGTTAAAATCTGCCAAAGCAGTATCTATATTGCCTAGCAATGAATCTGCATCTAATGGCAGCGAATCTTTCATTTGCCTTAGATATGCTCGATCTGCTCCTAGATTTGTACTCAAGTGGGATAAATTTTCTAGCTCCCTAAAGTCACTAATGACTTGAGACAACTCTTGCTCATTACCAAAATGGGTTTGAGCAGCTTCAAAAAAGCTGTCTAGAGTTGTAGCTTGAGTGAGCAATTGTAATGGAGCAAGTTTTGCGGAAACTGACACTGGCAAAATAGCCCCAAGTGACTTCGCGAGACTTTCTAATCCACTGGACAATGTTGTAACTTGTTGCTTCCATTTTTGACTAGAACGGATTAGTCGCTCCTGCTGTTCTAGCTTACTTTGGGCATCTGTTACCGTCGTCAGCGTATCATCTAGTAATCGCGCAAATGGAACTACTAGGTTCCAGTCAACTCCCTGAGATTCCTGTAAAGCCCGAATATCGCGATCGAACTTAGGATGCCAATCGGTCTGACGTACCATGTCGCCTGTGAGACGATGCTGTGGTAATGGATTGCCATCCCGCAATCGGATTGTAGTATCTGGATTAAACTCCAATTCACAGCGAGGAGTTCCATAATGGACAAAGCAAAGTAGATAGAGCGAAAGTAACTCTCTAGTTAAGCCATATTGAGTGCCAACTAGCAGCTTGTCTAGTTGGTGGCGAGTAACACTACCTTGATGCTGACTTAACTGCTCGCGAAGAATATCAAACACAGGACAATTTGCAGGTGCAAAAGCGCGAACATTAGTAGATATTGTTAGTCCTAACCCAACTCCGTAAACTTCTACAGCATTTCGACTAGCAGGAGTAGCATTATTAGAAAAAAGCCCTTCAAACACTTTCCGAATATCTGCTGGCGAAAGATCACGAGATCCCTTAAAATCTGCGCCCTTTATTAAGGGCTGAGTGTAAGTATCTGCCAACAGTTTTTGAGCAATGGCAGCGATCGGCTGATCGACAGAATTTGACTGTTTAAAAATATCGCTTAATTTAATCCCCAGCGATCGACGTGTGAACACAGTACCTTTGCGGTAAGTTTCAACTTGATTTTTCTGAATTTCTGAGATTGCATCCCTACGCTTTTCTTTAAGAAATTCACGCATTTTGTCACCATCGACTGATGAATCATTACGATATTTTTCTTCTAGTCTTGCAATAGTTAACCAATCTCTAAGATAATCTTGAGCCACTTTAGTCAAAGCAGCAGGCACGACAACCGCAATCCGATTATCTTCAAGTTCCGATAGATCGATGTTACCTGCATAGGTCAAGAAAACAATTCGAGCATGGTTGTCAAGATCCAATTGGCTACCGTAAGAGCTACTCCGCCATTGATCTGTAATTACAACTTCATGCTTGTACTCTAAATGGTTGTAGACAGCGATGCTAGGTTTAGTTTTGTCAAGAGTAAAATTACCAAACAGGTTATCTCTGCCCATAGTTTTATCAGGAGAAGCAAATAGCAGTTCCCGCCAAACAGCTAATAGCTCACTAGGGTCACTGGTAACTTTTGCTTTGTTACTCTTGAAGATATTAGTGGGACTAAAAGTATCACTTTCCACAGAGACAAATCGAGCTTGTCGCTCTCCCACTGTTGGCTTCTTGTCTTGATACTCAATCTGACTGAGAGCTTTTAATTTGTCGAGGACTTCATCAATAGTATCTACACTTTGGAGAATAATCGACTGGGTAAGGGTTGCTTCCACTATGTCAAACACCTTCACCCAGTGGTCTAAGCCAGCATCTAGATATGCTAAATGCTCTAGGAATAAAAGACTTAAAATGCTTTGAGCGATCGCAACTTCATCTATATCTAACTCTAAGTCTTTGAGACTATCTCTAGCAGCCTGATATGCAATGTAGCTATCTTCGTAGATCGTGTTTTTAAATCCATTGCTCAAGTTGCTACTCCCTAGCAAATCACTAGAAATGATCAAGCGGTTTCGCTGTAACAATTGCCCCTGTTTCAAAACATCATAGAGAACGCCAATACCAAAGCGGGTTGTGGGAAGATTTTCTCTGGTGATGCGCCGAATAATTTCAAAAGCACGGGGCTGAAACGGAAAACAATCTAAAAATTGCTCTCGGCTAATATTATTTGTTCTAATAAACCTAAAGTTAGTTTGATAATAGTCATAGTACTGATCAATTTCTGGCTCTCGAATAGGCTGAATATCCCGAATTCGGCGAGATGCAATTGTGTAGTAATCAGTCTGATTTTTATCAGCTAGCAAACTCAACTCCTTAAAGCGATCGCCTTTAAGTTTAGTTGGAGCAGCTTTCTGAGAAGCCACAATTGTCCAGATTTTAGCCCCTTCATCTCTCGGTAACAGATGCCCAATTGTTTCTAGGGTTTCCTCATCCGCAGCCCTCTGAGCATCAGTTTTTTCTCGATCTTGCCAAAAAGCAAATTCGTCCATTACTAAAAGAATGCCTGTATATCCAGCATCCTTGACCTGCTGATAAATATACTTAGCTCTTTCTTTGGTGCTGATAGGAATTTCAGGTTTGATTCCATTACGGTTACAATATTCAATGATTTGGGCAGCAGCAATACTTTCTCCCTCTTCTGCTCTTAATTCAGAAAGAGTCAAACCAGTTGCTCGTTTTATAAAACTATCAATAGCGGATTGCAAGCCTTGCTCAAGACTCTGATACCATTCCAGCAATTTGTCATCAGCAGTAAATTTCAATGCGGGCAACGTAGGATCGTGTTGACACTGCACTTGCCAAGCCTTGTCACTTTCACGGGCAATAATATCGAGCAAGCTCCGCTCTAGTGAACCACCCTGACCACCTTCCCCTCTTAAAGAAAAAACAACTGGCAAAATTCGCTTAGGTTGAATCTGAAACCGTTCATTTTGGATATCAACATCACTAACGGCATCCCAAAGCATTTTTTCATCGCTGTGAGAACTTTCACCTAACAAAGAAACTAATGTAGCCAGAAAATGCGTTTTTCCTGCCCCATACTCTGCTTGAATCCAAAACGCTTGACCACGATCTGCCACCACTTCTTCAAAAACTTGATTAAAGTAGGTCCGAATTGAATTGGTATAAATGTAAGTCGCAACCGTTTCAATGTTATTAGGACTTTTGACTGCCTCTGCCAATGACAAGGTAGTTTCTGGTCGCTTTAATTTGGGCGTAATTAACTGTTGTAGTGGTAACAGATCTGTAGTCAAGGCTTCCAAAATTTACTCCTTAATTTGAATAGTCATCTTAATGTTCGTTCTAAACCTCAATTCAAGTCCCGATTAGAGGGCTTTCAGCGCGTCCTATCTCTGGAAAGGGCTTTTTTATCGCTTCAATGTCCACAACTACGCAGTTGGGCAAAGCATCTAACAACCCTTGACTAGGAATTGATGGCAACACGACGATCGCACAAGTGCCATCGCCAAGGTAATGTTCGTAGAAAGGTAAAAGTCCGATCTGATATCTAGCTAGCAATGTTGGGTCAGTAATTACCAGAAACTGAGGTGTCCCCACCCTACGGATTTCCTCTAAAGATTGCCTGATTTTTTCCTCTAATTGTAGCCCAGCTTTGCTATTCGGTAAAGATTCCGCAAGATCATCAACACTCAAAATTTGCAGGTGATTCGCTGGTTGCTTGGCTTGTTTTAAAGCATCTCGTAACAATTTGAGGATTTCATCTTTAGCTTCGCGCACAAAAAACAAATGCCGCCCACTAAGCTGTTGTAAAGCTAGGCTCTTGACAACAGCTTTAAATTCTAAGAGATTCATGGCAGCTTCCTATGGTTCAAAATTTCAGCAGAGGTATATATTGTGGTTACTTGTTCTAGTTGATCGGCACGTACATACTTTGCCAAAATCTTTTTGGATTCTAACCAACGCAATAGCTTAATGACTTCAGTAGGCGATCGCATCCCTAAGTAGCGCCAAAAAACATGGTTAAGGATATCTTGAACATCGATTGTGGTGGGTTGAGGGGCAAACAGAACATGAAGTAACACCCCAAAAGCTCTTTGCATATCAATTTGTTCACGTACGTACAAAGACTGCTTGGAGCGTGTCACTAATCCAGTTGCTTGGAGTGCGCCACTAAGCTTTGACTGGAGGTTAGGCTTAGCCTCTCGGTAAAGCTCTTTGATAAAAGGATCTGCTAATTCATGAAACTCTAAGCGATCGCCTGGTTGAGCAGTTAGAACATAACGCTTCACAAACTCAGAAATCACTGGTTCACTAACCAGAAATTGATAGCGCATTAAAGCTTGTAACAGTTGCTCATCTCTGTAAGTTTTCCATGCTAACTGCGTGGGCTGGTCAAGACTTTTTTCTGGGAAGAACCGCAACAAAATCGTATTTGCAATCCTTTTTCTGGATGCTTCTGAGGTTTGGGGTAGTTCTTCAATTAATTTGACGTAGAAATCCTCATAATTCTTGAATTTGCAACTGAGCTTGATAGCAACAATGCTGTCTTGCCAATAGTGTTCCTGAAAAACTTTTACCATCAGAGCATCTCCGCAGTCATAAGAAATTGCATAACTTAGTTCTCCAAATAGTCATAAAAAACATCCCATAGCTCTAGCTTTTCGGGTGTATATGCAATGTACTGTTCAAAGGTGATTAGGGTGCGATCTTCTTTGGGGTGGGGAAGTGGTGGGGTATCCATGGTTAACTTTATTTTGTATATTGGCGATCGCCTAGAATAACTTATGAATAATTCTCCGTCGAATTCCCCACAATTAATATCGTGGCTTGATCGTTTAGGTAACTGGAATCCTCAACTACTGCGGGAAATTCGCGGCAAGCTGAAATTGCGTAATCTCATCGTAGCGATCGGATTATCTTTGCTATTCCAGATCTTGCCACTTTTGTTTTATAGCCAACGCATACCCAATGAAGACTGCTATGCCCAAATACGAGGATTTGGCTGCGCTGCCTCTTGGCAAGTTTGGTGGTTAGAGCAATTTCGGTTTATTACTTGGACTGAGCCATTTATTTTGTTCCTGACGGGTGTTTATAGCTTAGTTGCTGATCTTTCGCTAGAAGACTATAAAGGCACTCTCAACTTTATTCGTATTAGCCCGCGATCGAGTATCAATATTCTGATGGGAAAGATTATGGGGGTGCCATTACTGGCTTACATCTGCATTGGGCTATTGATCCCTTATCACCTGACGGCTGCGATCGGCGCAGGTGTACCGATCGCCTTTTTATGCAGTTTTTATATATTGATGATCGGGACTGCCTTTCTGTTGTTTAGTGCCTCACTATTACTAGCTTTACTAAGTGGCTGGCAAGCAAAGTTTGGTGGACAGGTATCCGCAGGCGCTTTGTTATTTTCGTTTATTACTTTTATCTGGTTTGCCCCTGCTTTCATGTGGTGGAATATTTTCACCACATGGAGTTCGTTTAGCAAGGTCTTGGTGGGTGGACAGATCAATCCTATCCAAGCGGAATGGTGGTATTTATCGATTACATCAAATATTTGGACTTCACATATTTTTACAATTGTAAACTTAGTGCTTTTGAGCTTAGCGATCTGGCGCGTTTTAGAAAGGCGCTTTCATAATCCCAATGCCACTTTGGTTAGCAAGGGGCAAAGCTATATCATGACTACATATTTGCAGATCTTGATTTTGGGCTTTTGTATGCAGACGAGCTTTACCACTGCAAGATCCACAAACTCTTTGGAAATACAATTAATTTTGTTGCTGATGATTTATATTGCTAATCTGTTCTTGTTTTTAGCGACGATCGCAGCTTTAACTCCGCAAAGACAAGCACTATTAGACTGGGTGAGATTTGGAGCATTATCGACCACCGAAGAGCATCCATCGGGCTTTAAATATATGCTGCGCGATCTGATTTGGTCAGACAAAAGCCCTGCACCGATCGCGATCGTCCTCAATCTTGTATTTACCCAAGTGCCGATTTTGATTTGGGTAAACTCGTGGAGTGATTCAATTATGCGCGGCAGTGCTATGGTTGTCTTAGCGTCCTTTGCAATCTCAATACTTTTGGTTGCTCTGATTGCCCAACTAGTTTTATTCCTAAAGACAAGAAATCCTTCCGCTTGGCTAGTAGGCATTATTTCTGCATTAATTTTTCTACCAGTTTTGATTATGCTAAGCCTATCGATTAGCCCTGATCGCTATGCTGGTCTGTGGCTGTTTTTTGGATATCCTTGGTTAGTTGTTGCAAATATCCAACTTTCCGATATTATTTTGGCATTCGCTGGGCAAATTTCTGTAATAATTACGCTGACATTGCAGCTAATTTATCAGCTACAACGCGCTAAAATGCGAGAAACTTAATGACTCTAATTTTGGTTTTGCCGCAGCGCAGATATGAAAAACTAAAGTTTCTGATTTCAAAAGATTAGTAGACGTTTGAGCATCACAACATGGCACAGTCAACCACTGCTAAGCAAATCGCCACAACGGGCACAGTCCCCGATGTAGAGCTACAGCGAGTATTTAAAATGTTTGGGGCAAATACCGTTGTCCAAGGTGTGGATCTGCAAGTGCAGAGAGGTGAGCTTTTTAGCATCTTAGGCCCATCGGGTTGTGGCAAAACAACTTTACTTAGACTAATTGCAGGTTTTGAGGAGCCATCGGCTGGTGAAGTGCTGATTCAGGGCAATCCCATGACCTATATTCCAGCCTATCAGCGACCAGTAAATACAGTTTTCCAAAGCTATGCTCTTTTCGGGCATATGACTATTTTTGATAATGTTGCATTTGGCTTGTCAGTGAAAGGAGTTGCTAAGCCAGAAATTCAGCAACGGGCGAAGGATGCGCTCAAGCTAGTGCGACTTGACCACATGAGCGATCGCTATCCTAGTCAAATATCTGGTGGTCAGCAGCAACGGGTTGCCCTCGCTCGTGCGCTTGTTAATCGCCCTAAAGTGATTTTGCTAGATGAGCCATTAGCGGCGCTTGATTTTAAACTCCGCAAAGAACTCCAAGTAGAGCTGTCAAACTTACAGTATGAGTTGGGTATTTCCTTCATTATGGTTACCCACGATCAAAGTGAAGCTCTGGCAATTTCTTCAAGAATTGCGGTGATGAATCAAGGACGCATAGAGCAGATCGGCACACCATCAGAAGTTTACGATCGCCCATCTTCAGCCTTTGTAGCAGACTTTGTGGGCGAAACGAACTTATTTGAATGTCGGGTGATTGAGCAAGATGGTGCGTTTGTGGAATTGAGATCTTCTACTGGTTTAGCGATCGTTGCGGCAAAGCCCAGACATTGGCTCCCGATTCCTGAAGCCGTAGTCAGTGTTCGTCCAGAAAAAATCAAGCTCTCCACCGAATATCCGAACCAGCCATACAATACCTATCGCGGTATTCTCAATAATGTCTTGTATCTAGGCGATCACTCGCAGTTTGTGGTGGATATACATGCTAGTGAAAATGTCCCCCCCGTCAGAGTCATGCTAGTACGTTCTAATCACCAAGGCGAAAAGACTCCTCCCTTTGATAGTCAGGTATATGTCTCATGGATTCCTGAAGATTGTGTGGCTCTTCCCAAAACTACAGTTGCGACCTAAATCCTCCTAAATTTCTATTATGCATATCTCTCGGCGCAAATTTCTTAGACAGACTGCCTATGCGACATCGGCGATGGCTAGTGCATCAACTCTGGCGGCTTGTGGAATTTTCGAGAAGAGTCCCCAAGAAACAAAGGCTGGCGGAGAAGAAGTAGACCGACCAGTTACTCAAGACAAAAGCACTTTATATATCTACGGTTGGGCTACCTACGTTAATAACCAAGAAGTTTTAGCTGATTTCACTAAAGAAACTGGGATTAAAGTTGTTGGCGATGCCTATGACTCTAATGAAGTTATGCTTGCTAAGCTAGAGGCTTCTGGTGGGCGATCTGGTTATAGCGTCATTTATCCTAGTGACTATATGGTGACGCAGATGCGGGATTTAAATCTGCTAGCACCACTTAATAAAAAATTGTTACCCAATATCAAAAATATTGCCGCCAATTATTTAGATCTACCCCACGATCGCGGCGCTATATTCAGCATCCCTGTAAGTTTGGGTACAACTGGGTTTGCTTATAATGTCGAGGCAGTTAAGTCAATTATTGGGGAAGAACCATTTGATTGGCGCTACCTATGGCATAACAAAGAAAAGCTGCGAATTACCCTAGTTAATGATCCTCGTGAAGTGCTCGGTATGGCTCTCCACATTCTAGGGTACTCTTACAACACCAAAGAAGTTTCAAAGATTGAGAAAGCTTTCCAAAAATTGCAGGAATTGACACCTGCGATCGCTAACTTCACCACCGATGCATGGAGAGAGCCGCTTGCTTCAGGCGATCTCATGATATGCATGGCATTTTCTGGAGATGCGATCAGTATTGCTAGGCAAGATCCAAACATCAAATATGTCCTGCCCAGTAATGGTACATCGATCTGGACAGATACCATGGCAGTACCTAGAGGTGCGTCGAATATCGAAGGTGCTCATGCTTGGATAAATTATGTGATGCGACCTGAAGTTGCCGCTAAAATTAGTGATGCGAATAGTTTTGGGACAACAAATAAATTGGCAAAATCGATGATCCCTGACGATCTAAAAGCGATTAAGGCTCTGGAACCAACAGAGGAAATTATTGCCAAAAGCGATCGCATAGTTAAGCTTGATGCTAAAACTCTTCAAATCTATGAAGGTTTCTGGACACGTTTAACAACAGGCTTAGGATAAAAATCCTAGTGGATAAAAATCCTAGTTATGAATTTTTCGCCTGCAAAGAGAGACTCTCATAACTTTGTAAAGATCTCGCAATCATTTCTAAAGATTCATATGACATCACCACATCCCTCTAATCCAACTAGCAATATTTCCCTAGGCAATAATCCTTTTATCTGGGGAAATATTGCTTTACTTGCTGTTGTGCCTTGGTTATTGGCGCTAAGTATGGCTGGTTTAGCAGTGGGTGATCCTGTTTTTCCTGAGTGGTTTGAGATCTTTCTTTTGGGATTTCCTGCGATCGCACTGGTGGCTTGGGTGCAGTGGCAACAGCCGATCTCACCATTTAGTTTATGGTTTGTGGCGAAGCCAAGTGAGAGTCTCAACGATCAAGAGCGGCAGATCCTTACTCTTGTGAAGCAGCATAGTAATGGTTGGTATGTGACGGGTTGGATTGCTACGGCTGTTGCCATAGTCATGAGCGCTATATTTTGTAAGATTTATATTTCTGCACCATTAGCTCAGGCGATCGCGCCATTTCCCTCTGGTTTGCGCTTGTTCGGTATTCTGTGGACGGAGATTTTCTTTTTATTAAGTAATGTTATTTTGCAAGCTGGGATTTCAGCTTTGCGGATTAAATTAACAGCCGACACAGAGTTAAACGGATTGAAGCTATTTAATCCTGAAAAAATTAAAAGCAGCTTTACAAGTGTAGGTTGGAAGTCTCCCCAGATATTAAAGTTCTTTGAAGAAGATGCGATCTCTGGAGTATCAGATTATTCGCCCAAGGTCGAAGTTGCTGAGCCGCCCCTAGGTGTAAATGAATCTCAAGAAGTTCCAGATACTGAGTCAATAGAGCCTAATAATTTGATTACTGAAGTCGAGCCTGATGCAGTCTCAGAAATCAATGCTGTTGAAGATACAGTATGCGAGACTGAGGCGATCGCAGACATCACAGAAGACTTGGTTGTAAAGCCTCTTGAGTTTGTTAAAGATTCTGAGGTCGAAGAATCTTTGGACTTCTCCGAAATTATTGCGGAACCTGAGATTGAGACAATTGCACAAGAAGAATGTATCCAAGAACCTGAAGAATTGGAGCCTATTGGATTTTTTGCAGCTCCAGAAATTGAGTCTTTAAATGTTATAGATACTTCTTTCGAGACAGAGATTGAACCTGCGACTAATACAGAAATTGCTGATGTTAGTCTAGACCATGATTTTGTTGAAGAGGCTGAAGACTTAGAGTTTAGTGAGATCATTGCTGAAGAATCTTTAATTGAGGCTATCTCTGAACCTGAAGTTGAGCAACTTATTGAAGATACCCAATTTGAGTCAAATATAAACCTAGAAATTGTTCAAGAAACTGAAGGATTAAATCAGTTTGAGCTTATTGAAGATGAAAAGTCTGATATTAAAGTTTTAGATTCTACTAGAGATCAGTCTAATCTGGATGAAGAGATTGATGAAGAAGCTAAGGAGTTAGAAGCTTTTAAGATAGATGAAGAGCCTGAGCTGACGTTTTTAGAAATCCCTAATGCTAGTCCAAAGACAAGAATCAAAGAGAATGAGCAAGCTGACGGGAACTTAGAGGTTTCTGACGATATTCTCGATAAGCAAATTACTGAAGACTGTGAAGAATTAGAATCTCTTGAGTCTATGGAAAGTTCTGAAGATGAGGAGGTTGCAGATACAGCACTAACAAGTGATAGCAATCTGAGTCTGAATTTTTTAAAAAAGTCACGTAAAAGTGTAGGCACACCAAAAAAACAAGGGTTTGGGAAACCTATAAAACGCGATATTATCTCAAGTCCAGACGCTATAGAGCCTAGTGAGTCTATAAATGCAATAGAGCCAGATGCGATCGCTAATCCTATAATCGAAATTGAGTCTGATCTCGACTTTCCAGTTCCTATCTCAGAGCTAGAGATGATTCAAGAGCTTGATGAATCGCCTAATCTTGAAGCGATCGCAACACCAATTGAGCAAGATTTAGAAGCAACAGAAATCAAATCTCAAGATTTTGACAATGAATTAGATGAGTTTATTGCCTTTAATACTTATGTTGAGAATATTCTAAAAGAATATCTAAAAGATAATGACGAAGAATCTAAAAATGAAGAACCGTTGGATGAGGAACC
>Ga0315899_10003926_pt1 | contig 16124 bp, 10 predicted proteins | sample LakEriMetagenome_2_FD_203518 | JGI IMG/M metagenome (GOLD analysis project Ga0315899, IMG submission 203518) | Freshwater fungal communities from buoy surface, Lake Erie, Ohio, United States - Buoy 4 MA112 | ecosystem: Environmental > Aquatic > Freshwater > Lake | place: USA: Lake Erie, Ohio... | reverse complement strand
CGTCACCGGCGAGCGATCGTTTTTGCGTTCAACGCGGAAGGAGTCCGTTCGGAAGTACTTGAGAGTTACCCTGCTCGCTTCGGTGGCGAGGCGCAGTCCGAACTCGATTCTTCTGGCAAGTTCGGCAGGCGTAACGGCGTTCCAGTCCAAGCTCTTGCTGGTTACACCGCGGCCGGATTGGCTCGCTGGGATCGATTGGTTTTCGCCGATGGTGGCCTCGATGCCGGCTTCGGTGAGCGATTCCGGCAATTGAAAATCGGGGAAAAGTACCATGGGGAGCGAATCTCCTGGCATTGACGATGGGTTTACGTTGGGATGACTTAATTGCCAATCTGTAAGGCTTAATTGCCTAGCTAACTGGAGTACAATAGAGCAGTCACGAACCGAACGCTAGGAGTGCATGAATCGCAATCGCGCGTCGTAAAAACGTGAGCTTGCCCCCCACCTCAGCCTGATTTCCTCCCCTAACCCCCTCCCACAGATCCATGTCATCGATCCCGCAAGCGGACTCACGCTCGGACGACCAGCCACTCCCCAAGAGGGTGGATCCTGTTTCCGAGGGAAAAAGTATTTTGTTGGATACGAACGAAAAGCCTGGTGTTGTTGCTTCCAATTCCGGCAAGCCGCTCCCGACGAGGTCTTGGGGGTATCGGTTTGCATCGCTGGCACTGATCGGTGCCGTTGGCGGTGCCGTCTACTTTACGCGCGATCGATGGGAGCCCGCCTTGGAAGGTTTTATTCGGCCGGCCGCCGCGGGCGCGAGACCCAAACCGCGGCCGCCCTTGGTGAGCATTGCCAAGGCCCAAAGGGAGACTGTCCCTCAGTACATCAACTGCCTCGGGACGGTAACCGCATTCAACAGCGTTGTCGTCAAGAGTCGTGTCGATGGAGAGTTGGTCGAAGTCTCGTCGCAGGAAGGTCAAATGGTGGAGGCGGGGCAGCTGCTGGCCAAGATTGATCCTCGACCATTCGAAGCCGCACGCGATCAAGCGAAAGGGCAACTGCAAAGGGATTTGGCCGGGTTAGAACTGGCCAAGCTCAACTACGAGCGGTCCAAGAATCTGCCGGTCGGAGATACGTTATCTCAGCAAGAGCGGGACGAACTTGAGGCGGTTTACAAACAAGCCCAGGCGATTTTCGAAGTGGATCGAGCGGCGGTGGCGAACGCGGAGTTGCAAGTGACCTACTGCAGCATCGTTGCACCGATTCGAGGCCGGATTGGGTTGCGTTTAATCGATCGTGGGAATGTGGTCAAAGCGAGCGATCCGAATGGACTTGCAGTGATCACGCAGCTGCAACCGATATCGGTCGTATTTCCTATCCCTCAGGATGAGATCCCCCGCGTGCAGAAACAGCTAACGGCGTCGAATACAATCCCTGTCTTCGCGTACGATCGCAGTTTTCAGAATCAACTAGCTGCAGGCACACTGACTGCAATCGACAATCAAGTCGACGCGACGACGGGGACTTTGCGACTCAAAGCCACCTTCGAAAACACTGACGATGCTTTGTTCCCAAATCAGTTCGTCAACATTCGATTGCTGGTCAAGCAATGGAATGATTCGGTGGTTATCCCGTCGTCAGCGGTCCAGCGAGGGATCGATTTTCTGTATGTCTATGTTGTCCAAGAGGATTCCTCCGTTGAAATTGCGAAGGTTACGGTCGCTTTCAGCGAAGGTGGCCGATCGGTGATCAGTGCAGGGCTCGACGAAGGGCAAACGGTTGTGACCGAGGGGACCGATAAGCTGCAACCGAAATCCAAAGTGAGCTTGCCAGGCGCCCCGAACCAATCTGGTGCCCCGAACCAAGCTGGTGGCCCACCGGACAAGGGTGGTTCAGGCGGAAACGGGGCTGTTCAGGACAAGCAAGGCAGTTCTGACCAGCGCGACGGTTCTGGCAGAAGCGAAGGGGCGAAGTCGCCGAGCCCTGCGAGACGGGCTCCTTAAGACGATGAACATCTCCCGGATCTTCATCTTACGTCCGATTGCGACGGTACTCTTGATGGTCGCCATTTTGCTTAGTGGAGCGGTGGCCTACCGACAGCTTCCTGTTTCGGCATTGCCTCAAGTGGATTACCCGACGATCCAGGTTTTGACCTTTTACCCTGGTGCTGGTCCAGAGGTTATGGTCTCCTCGGTAACGGCACCATTGGAAAAGCAATTCGGCCAAATACCGGGCTTGTCCCAGATGACAAGTTCGAGCACGCAGGGCTGCTCCGTCATTACCTTGCGATTCGTGCTCGATCTCAACATCGACATCGCGGTTCAGCAGGTTCAAGCAGCCATCAATGTTGCGGGCAATTTCCTGCCTCGCGATTTGCCGAACCCGCCGGTCTATTCCAAGGTCAATCCGGCGGATGCGCCGGTATTAACGTTGTCCTTGTCCTCGGACACGATCCCTCTGCCTCGCATCCAGGATTTGGCCGATACACGATTGGCTCAGAAGCTTTCGCAGGTGAAGGGGGTGGGGCAAGTATCCGTCACAGGTGGCCAAAAGCCGGCCATTCGTGTTCAAGCGAACCCGACGAGCCTGTCAGCCGTTGGATTGAACTTGGACGATCTTCGGACGGCGCTCGTTGCTGCCAATGTCAATCAAGCAAAGGGGAGCTTTGACGGACCGAAGCAGTCGATCATCATCGGTGCGAATGACCAGTTGTTTACGGCGGAACAATTTCGTGAACTGATCGTCGCCTACCGAAATGCGGCACCGGTAAAGCTAAAAGAAGTCGCCAACGTCATCGATGACGTTGAAAACGTGCGCCAGGCAGCGTGGCATGACACTCAGCCAGCAGTTCTGCTCAATATTCAGCGTCAGCCCGGGGCCAACATCATCGATGTGGTAGATCGGATTGAGGCGATGTTGCCGCAGTTGAAGGAATCGTTGCCGGCGGCGATTCGTGTCGAGGTGTTGACGGATAGAACCACGACCATTCGCGCTTCGGTGGAAAGTGTGCAGCACGAATTGTTACTGACCATCGGCTTGGTGGTGGTCGTCATTTACGTTTTTCTACACAGCGTTCGAGCCACCATCATTCCCAGTGCTGCCGTACCCTTATCCATCGTCGGCACCTTTGGGATCATGTACATGTTGGGGTATACGCTGAACAATTTGACGCTGATGGCGCTAACCATTTCGACCGGTTTCGTCGTCGATGATGCGATCGTGATGATTGAGAATATCATCCGCTATGTGGAAGAAGGGATGGAGCCATTGCAGGCATCTCTCAAGGGTGCGTCGGAGATCGGTTTTACGATTGTCTCTCTTAGCGTCTCTCTGGTTGCCGTTTTAATACCGCTACTTTTCATGGGTGATGTCGTCGGTCGCCTGTTCCGGGAGTTCGCGGTGACCTTGAGTGTTACGATTTTCGTTTCGGCAATTGTCTCTCTAACGTTGACGCCGATGATGTGTGCTCTACTCCTCAAGGTGCATCCCGGGGTAGCGTCCGATGCATCGCGCGAGCACCAACGGCAGAGCGAATCGACAGGCTGGTTATTTATCCATCTATTGAGATTTTACGAAGTCACGTTGCGTTGGACGTTGCGGCACCGACGGTTCACGATGTTCGTGTTTCTGGTAACGTTAGTAGCGACGATTGTTCTTTACATTCAGATCCCTAAAGGTTTTTTCCCGACTCAAGATACAGGGGTGATTCTCGGGATCACAGAGACGAGCCAAGACGCATCGTTTGCGAGCATGCAATCGAAGCAGGCTGAACTGAATGCCGTTTTGGCCGGGGATGATGCGGTGGAGAGCATCGCCAGCTTCATCGGAATCGACGGGATCAATTTGACCCTCAATAGCGGTCGCATCCAAGTCAACCTCAAGCCGCATCACGAGCGCAGCGAGAGCATCGAGCAAGTGATGGCTCGATTGTCGAGGAAGGCGTCGGCGGTGCCCGGCATCCAGTTGTTCCTTCAGCCGGTCCAGGATCTCTCGGTGGAGACGCGTGTATCTCGGACGCAGTATCAGTATTCGATCGAGGATTCCAATCCTGAGGAGTTGAAGGAGTGGGTTCCGCAACTGGTCGAGAAACTCAAGTCAAGACCGGAGTTGCGCGATGTTGCGAGCGATCAATCGAACTTTGGGAAAGAGGCATTGCTCGTTATCGATCGCGATACGGCGTCAAGGTTGGGAGTGACACCGATGATGGTGGATGATGTGCTGTACAACGCTTTCGGGCAGCGGCAGGTCTCCACCATCTTCACCCAGCTCAATCAGTATCGTGTGGTTTTGGAGGTGGCCCCGGAATTCCGAGATTCCCTGGCAGACATCGGATCGATGTTTGTCAAAACGAGCAATGGGCGAACGGCACCGCTCGAGTCATTGACACGAGTCGACTATCGCAATGCACCCCTTGCCATCAATCATCAAGGTCAATTTCCGGTAGTGACGATTTCGTTCAACGTCGCCCCAGGCGTTTCTCTCGGTCAAGCAGTCGACGCGGTGGAAGCATCGGCCAATGAACTACAGATACCACCGAGTATGATCGGTGCGTTTCAGGGTTCCGCCGAAGCATACCAGCGGTCGCTAGCAACCACGCCGCTGTTGATCTTGGCCGCATTGGTTACTGTCTACATCGTTCTTGGTGTGCTTTACGAGAGCTACGTTCATCCGCTCACGATTCTTTCCACGCTGCCATCCGCGGGGGTTGGGGCGCTGCTGGCGCTCATCTACTTCCGACTCGATCTCGGGATCATTGCGATCATCGGCATCATTTTATTGATAGGGATTGTCAAAAAGAACGCAATCATGATGATCGATTTCGCGCTCGAAGCGCAGCGGGTGCATGGACTCAAACCGGAGGATGCGATCTTCCATGCGAGTTTATTGCGATTGCGACCTATTCTTATGACGACGATGGCGGCGTTGCTCGGGGCGGTTCCATTGGCTTTCAGCACGGGTGTTGGTGCTGAGCTGCGACAACCCCTCGGGATATGCATCATAGGCGGTCTGGTCTTTAGCCAAGTCCTGACGCTGTACACGACCCCGGTCATCTACTTGTGGTTTGATAAATTTTCTCCTTCGGCGGGCGAGGATGGGCGATGAAGCTACCTACGCCGATGAAGCTTGCGGAATCGACCAATTTTTCGACCCCCTTCATTCGTCGTCCCGTCGGGACAACACTGCTGACGATAGCAGTTACCTTGTCGGGATTACTTGGGTACTTCCTGCTACCGGTTTCACCATTGCCCCAAGTCGAATTTCCGACGATCTCGGTGAGCGCATCATTGCCAGGCGCAAGCCCTGAAACGATGGCCTCGGCGGTTGCGACTCCGCTGGAGAGGAGCCTCAGCCGAATCGCGGGTGTGACCGAGATGACATCCACCAGCACGCTCGGAAATACCTCGATCACGTTGCAGTTTGAGTTGGATAGGGACGTGAACGCGGCGGCGAGAGAGGTGCAAGCGGCGATCAATGCGGCGCGAAGCCAATTGCCTGCGAATTTGCCGAACAACCCTTCGTACCGCAAGGTGAATCCGGCTGACTCTCCGATCATGTTGCTGACCATGGTCTCCGAGATCTATTCGAAACCACAGATGTATGAATTGGCTTCGAACATTGTTCAGCAAAAGCTTTCCCAAGTGCCTGGAGTCGGGCAAGTTTTCGCGACCGGAGGATCCAACCCAGCGGTCCGGATCGAAATCAATCCTACGGTAGCGAACCAAATGAAAGTCGGATTGGAAGATATCCGCGCCGCGCTGGGGACTTCGAATGCCAACCGGCCTAAAGGATCGATCGAAGAAGAAGGTGTCCACTGGATGCTGAACTCCACCGATCAATTGATGACCGCTGACGAATACAAGCCTCTGTTTGTTGCGTTTCGAAATGGAGCCCCAATTCGACTTCAAGATGTAGCGAATGTAACCGACTCGGTGGAGGATATCCGTAATTTTGCACTGGCGGACGGAAGGCCATCGATCAGCATTTTGATTTTTCGCCAGCCCGGGGCCAACATCATTGAAACCGTCGATCGGATCAAAGGATTGATCCCACTGCTAAGAGCGCAGCTTCCAGCTGCCATCCAACTTGATGTCGGTATGGACCGTTCCACCACCATCCGGGCTTCGCTCGACGAGGTGCAAAAGACTCTGGTTATCTCGGTATTGCTCGTGATCGTTGTGGTCTATTTATTCTTGCGAGATATTCGCGCGACCATCGTTCCGACCGTATCGGTGCCTGTCTCATTGATCGGAACATTTGGCGTGATGTATCTGTTGGGGTACAGCCTCGACAATTTGTCATTGATGGCACTCACGATTTCAACTGGCTTCGTGGTCGATGACGCCATCGTCGTGACCGAGAATATCAGTCGTTACCTTGAGAAAGGGATGAAGCCGATCGACGCTGCTCTAAAAGGGGCCGGCGAAATCGGATTCACCGTGTTGTCGATCACCGTATCCTTGATTGCCGTATTTATCCCTATCCTTCTCATGCGAGGGGTCGTCGGGATGCTCTTTCGGGAGTTCGCGGTAACTCTTTCCATCGCGATTTTGATATCCCTGGTGGTGTCTTTAACAACGACACCCATGCTATGTGCGATTTTACTGAAACCGACGTCGCATCAAGCTCATGAGCGAAACAAATATTGGTTGGAGCATGCATATGGTCGCGTCCTCGACGTGGTTCTCGATTTTCCGGGTTGGACCATGGTGGCCTTTGCCGCCATCGTCGCATGCAATGTTTTTCTCTACATGAAGGTTTCAAAGGGGTTCTTCCCACAGCAGGATACCGGCCGATTGGTAGGGAGTATCGTCGCGGACCAAGGAACCTCGTTCCAGGCGATGGTGGAGTTGGTGCAGAAATTTGGCAAGGCTGTGAGTGATGAACCGGCCATCGATCGCGTATTGGTTAGCACCGGTGGTGGCGGCGGTGGCGGTGGTGGGGGGGGCATCAATAGCGCGCGGATGTTTGTGACGCTGAAGCCCTTGGATCAGCGTAAAGAGACCATCGATCAGATCCTGGCGTCTATTCGCAAGAAAACGGGTGGGATCAGCGGGGCCAATATCTTCATGCAGGCAGTTCAAGATTTCCGGATTGGTGGTCGCCCGTCCGGAGCTCAGTTCCAATACACGCTTCGAGGGGGGGATCTCAAGGAACTGAACGATTGGACGTTGAGACTGATGGCCGCGATGAAGAAAATTCCTGAGATCACCGATGTCAATACAGACCAGCAAGACAAAGGCCAATTGTCGCGATTAGTGATCCAGCGAGACATGGCGTCGGTGCTGGGACTTGATATCGCGACGATTGACAATACGTTGTACGACGCGTTCGGCCAGCGACCTGTCTCCACGATTTACTTGCCGATGACGCAACGGCGTGTTGTTATGACGGTGGACAAAGAATACGCGAAAGGACCAGAGTCCTTAAATGCAATCTACGTTCGTACGAAGAATAATTCACAGGTTCCCCTACAGGACTTGTATACGCTCGAGAGCAGAAATACTTCCCTGTCGGTCGCGCATTCCGGACTTTTCCCATCATCGACGATATCCTTCAACTTGAGCCCTGGTAGTTCGCTCGGGGACGTGGTTCCACTGATCCAAGGCGTTGGATCTGAGATAGGGATGCCGTCGAGCATCCAAGGTAGCTTTCAGGGGACGGCACAAGCGTTTCAAGATTCTCTTTCGAACCAACCCCTGCTGATCTTGGCGGCGATCGTAGCCGTATACATCGTTCTTGGGATTCTCTATGAGAGTTTGATCCATCCGATCACCATCCTGTCGACATTGCCATCGGCTGGGGTTGGGGCGATCTTAGCCCTTATCCTATTCCGGATCGATTTGAATGTGATCGGACTGATTGGAATTTTGCTCCTAATAGGAATCGTGAAGAAAAATGCGATCATGATGATCGATTTCGCGATCGCCGTGCGGAAGGAGCGAGGCTGGGGGCCGCGAGAGGCGATCCACGAGGCGTGCTTGCGTCGCTTTCGTCCAATCATCATGACAACATTGGCAGCAATCCTTGGTGGAATCCCTCTCGCGATCGGGCGTGGCGATGGGGCTGAGTTGCGTCAACCTCTTGGAATTGCCATTGTTGGTGGGCTGATCGTCAGTCAGTTTGTCACGTTGTTCACAACCCCAGTCATCTATCTTTACATGGACTATTGGTTTTCAAAGAGCGAGTCCCAGGAAGTGGCGGTTGGCGAATCGCGATGAACGAAAATGGTTCAGCAAGTTTTTCGGTTGAGGAAGACATCCAAGCGTGTAGCCGCGGCACATCGATTGAGCGCAACTGCCCCATTTGCAAGTCGACGGCTAGGCTGTGGAAGTGCGTTCGATCGTTCGACATTGCTGAATGCGGCAAGTGTTCTCATCGATTTCTTGCGAAACGTGTTTCCTCGAATCACGTCGATAGCATCTATGGTGATGATTATTTTTTTGGCGGTGGTGCGGGTTATAGCAACTATTTAGACCAGTCGGCATTGTTGCGTGAGCGAGGTAGAGAATACGCCAGGAGGATCAAAAAGTATCGGAGCAAGCCAGGGAAGCTTTTGGATGTTGGAGCTGCGGCTGGATTTCTGCTCGAAGGGTGGATCGATGAAGGTTGGCGAGGTGTCGGGGTAGAGCCGAACCGGTCGATGTGCCAACACGCGGGGAAACGCGGGATCGATGTTCGGTGCGGGACTGTGGAGACGCTGGATCTGGAATCGGATGGACCATGGGATCTGATTTCGATGGTCCAAGTTATTTCGCATCTTCCGGAACCGCTGGAGTCGATTTGCAATTTGGTTCGGCGCTTAGCCCCAGGTGGTTTACTATTGGTCGAAACGTGGGACCGAAGGAGTTGGTTTGCGCGGTTGTGCGGGACGGGATGGCATGAGTATTCACCGCCGAGCGTTCTCCATTGGTTCACAACGCAATCACTTCAATTAGCCGCCACATCGTGCGGACTTCGGCCGATCGCTGCGGGAAGAGTCCTTCGATGGTTGCAGGTAAGCCATGCAAAATCGCTGTTGAAGCATGCCAGCAGCGGTTCGGCATTGATGCGGATGGCTTATTGCTGTACCTCGCCACTGCCGGGTAAGTGGTCGGTTCCATACCCAGGGGATGACCTCATCTGGGCGATTTTCCAAAAGCCGAGCTAAAACCCCACCGGATTCTTTGCTGCAAAACTTTTTCGGGAGGCCATTCAGCGGACTGGTGCTTGCTGATCAGCAACCATGGCTGATGGTTGGAGAATTTGTGCAATGGGATGTTCAAGCCAACCAGCTAAAATTCTGTGGTATGGCGATCGATTATTTGGTTTTAGGTTGGCTGGCCGGCGACATCTCGGAGAGTGGCATATGTCGATAATACGCCTCAAGGCATAGGATCGAGAGGACGGTTGAGTAGAGTCGACCACCGGCGGCGCCGTGCGGGTCGCCTTGGGGTGGCCAACTACCTCGCTCTCGGCCTGCTTGGATTTGCAAACTTGGAAGGGCTTCCTTCATCACGTCATTCCATTTGCGCCACGAGCTCCCACCTGCGTGGTGAAGAGCGTTGGTAGCGTAATACCAATAGTAGTAGTCGCGTCCTTCGATGCTGGTGACAATGGGGTGCCTAACGATGTGTTCACAACCAGCGACGATTCTTTTGTCTTCGGTACGCCATCCGAGATACATCCGGCATAGCATCCCTTCGGCGGTCATAGAATCTTTGGGAGGACTGAATGCTTGGTAGGCGTATTGCTCACCGTCAGAGTTGGCGCCTCGGAAACCCTCTTTGCGTTGGACTGTGTCGAGAAACTTATGGATTCGCTCTAGGTTATCGCTAGGAACCTCAATTCCGGCCATTCGGGCAGAGACCAACGCCATGACGTACCAGCCGGTGACGCTCGTGTCGCCAGTTTCTTTGGGTTGGTATCTCCAGCCACCACCATCGTCTTGTGCCGATAACGCATACCGAACCGCCAACTCGGCGGGCTCTTTTAATTTCGGATCAGCGGTCATCCCGAAAAGTTCGCACAACGCGATGGTTGCTTGGGCCTGAGAATACGTTTTCTGGATCCCCGTTGCTTTGTTGGCAAAAAATCCGTCGGAGTCTTGGACGGACAGCAAATAATTCAGGCCGCGAAACACGTTGCTTTGGTAATCCCCGGACTTGTGCGTATTCCCTGCACCCATGAAGGCGAGTAGGGCAAGCGAGGTAGCGGCGGAACGATTTTCGCTGGTCCCACCATCGCTGTAGGGTTGAACCATGCTCCACGAGCCATCTGAGCTTTGGTTTTTCTTGAGCCATTCCAGTCCAAACGCGACGGCTTGCTCGGTCCTTTCATTCCCGCCGAATGCTTTGAGCAAGGCTCCTTTCATGGTCCCCGAACGCCCTGTGAGTCCCTTTCGAATCGAGAACTCTGGCATGGCGACATTGCTACCGATTTGGGTGAGATCGGGCAGTGTTGTTGCAAGATCGGACGCGGAGATCGAGAGATCGTCGATAGCATCGCTGTCGTTTTCCCCTTGGAGCGATTCCATCTCCGAGATATTGAACGAGGTCAACGTATCTCCCTCTGCTCCAGTCTCGCTATTTCCTAAAAGGAGCACGAACGATTTGGCTACTTCTTCACGGAGTGGAATCAACGCGAGCAGCAGAATAATCGCGATATGAACGAGTGTGCTGATCAACCAACTTGGAGCATCCTGCAGGTACTTGACCACGAACCGATCTGTGAAGGTTTCGTCGGAGGCTTCGTCGGAGGCTTCGTCGGGGGTTTCGTCGGTATCGTGGTTGGCTGTTTCTCGGAGGGAATCTCGGGGGGCAGGCGATTTCGCGGATTGAACCCTCTCGGGTTTCGCGGAGTTGGGACCAATCGCCTTGGCGGTTGGGGCAGGTACGGTTGCAGCAACTGGTTGCCTACGGATCGAGGATGGATTTCGAGAGGCATTAGCTGCCACCGATGCGATTGCCTGCGAAGTTCGGGGATGGGTGGGGATCTGGAACTCGTTGAGCGATTCCGCAGTTGTTCTCTGAGTTTGGGCTGTGCCAGCGTTAGGGACGATCGTTGCGGAGGTTGAATGGCTAGGGGGAAGCGGTGGTAAAACGGGCGGAACGACGGGTGGCAATATGGGCGGAGGGGGAGGTGGTGTGACCTGAGACCTTACCAAGGGAGCTTGGACCGGAGGAATCGGTTCGGGGGGCGTCCCGTTTGGTTTATTCGATCGAGGTTGATTGTCCGCCATCGGATGTTGTTCTTTGGAAGAGCTTTGTTGTCGTGCGGAGCGCAATCCTTTTTGGCCCAGCGTGACGTATTTCGAACACCCATTCTCGAGATTATACCGCACGGTAGCCGACCTGGCGCGTGGGAGATTCCACAGGGGCTGAAAGTGGTGGGGGCGATTTCGATGCCGCGTTGAATGGAGTCAACGACTCTCGCCTTCAAAATCCCTTGGAATTGGACCGACCGCAAGGCTATCTAGGGATGTCAGGGGCAGCCGCCAAAAAAGATCGATTGGTTCGACGGCGGTAGCGGTGAAAACGAAAACACCCTTCGGGTCAACCGAGCGGATGAACGCTCGAGAGAAGACCCGAAGGGTGAGTGTATCGCGACCGACCTCATGGATCGGCCGGGGATAACGTGCCTGACTGCCGAGACACGACTCTCTCGAGGCCGTGTCCGATGGAAGTCGAGCGATTTACTGTCGATCTTCCTTCAAGCTGCGGAGTTCAGCTGGTTGGATATGATTCGCTTTGCGATTTTCACGTTTGATCGCCTCGTAAACTTCCTGCCGATGGACAGGAATATCGTTTGGGGCTTCGATACCTAGCCTCACTTTATCCCCTCGAATGTCCACAATCGTGACAACAACGTCGTCGCCGATCATGATGCTTTCGTCTCGATGTCGCGAGAGCACAAGCATTGGAGACTCCTTTTCACTTCTAGGTTGCATCCCGTGCAACAGGCTTCGGATTGGATTTGTGAGTCGTTCGTGTTTGGTTGAGTTGCCTAACTCGAACAGGGCATGGTATCGACCAGCCATTACCTCGGAATGATGGTTTAAGATCGCTTTCCGTCAGAAGCATCCCTATGCGTTGTAACACGTGTAGGGGCGGTTGTTGCCTTTTCCAATTATTCCGTCAGTGACCGATTGTTCCGTACACTTTACGTGACCCTCAAGCTTTCGCAGGACGTGGTCGATGAAGGGCATGTGCTCTTCGCTCCAAATATCCCTGAGCATGTTGACGAGTTGTATCTGGCGTTGGTTCAAAGACCATTGCGTAGGTATGTCTTATGCCATGCAGAATGTCAGCGTCAGGTTGGAGCGAAGTTGATTGAATCCATCGACCAACCACTTTCTTTAGAAGTTGAAAACGTGAAGCGACGGTTTCCCTCCCATTTGCGTCTTCACACGGAAGACCAAGCCTCGGCAACTCCCACCACCGGTCCGGCCCGTTCTACTTTTCGCGAGTTGGACGAGGTGGACATGTGCCTTCGTGCATTTGCGGAAGCAACCAGTTGGGGTGTTGCCGCGCGACCGACGCCCAAGGATTCACGGGGCAGCAAAGACTCCTCTGGCGTAAAGAATACAAACCCCGCAGCCCGGGGTAGCATGCCTAACATGGTGGGCCGCCATTGGCAACTTGTAGATAATATCGTTCGCGATGGCATTTTGGATGAATGCGATTTAAACGCTCTTCCTTCGGTCCCGATGGAAAAGGCTCAGGATTTATTGTTTGCCATCGAGCGTTTGGTGCAGCGGTTGGACAAAGCCGAAGAGACGATCCGCCGGCAAGAGGCTGAATTGGCGACGGCTGTCTTGGTAACCAGCCATCCTGATCGCCAGCAAGAAACCGCAGATAGGCTGGAGTCGATCCTCGAGAGCACTTCGCGATCCATCGGTGCTGTCGCAGCAGCGATCTACTTGCTCGACGATGCGACATCGTCACTGAAGATGCGTTCGTGTTTTGGATTGCCTCGAAGCCGGCTTGCTTCAGGTCCGAGAGATCTGCGAGGGTCGCTCGCCGACCTTGAAGCACTCCTGGGCAATGCCGTCTTGCTGAGCGATATCGAGGTGATGCCGGAGTGGCCCAGCCCAGAGAAGTTCGCTTCTGCAATTGTGGTTCCGATAGGTACATCGACGATGCCTCATGGAACGATGTGGTTTTGGTGTGACAAGACTCGGTCGTACAGCCCTACCGAGGTAGAAGTCGCCAATTTGGCCGCTGGGCGTGTGATGGGTGAGATCGAGCAGTCCATTCTCGGCCACGAAGTGAGTCGCTCGCGCGTCGTCCAAAAGCAGATCGATACGGCGAGTCTGACTCAAGCCAGCATGCTGCCCGACATGCAAGTTTTGCACGAGGATTACGATGTTAGTGGATGGACGTACCAGCACGGTAGTCTTGGCGGTGCGTTCCACCATTGGGATGTCGTTCCAAATGGAATGATGACCGTTGCCATAGGCAACGCCAGCCAGATCGGTCCCGAGGGCTGCATCGTTGCGACCAGTGCGCTTTCCATGATCCGCACCCTTTGGAATCAAGGGACACCGCCGCACCAGATTCTGAGAGTCATCAATGATGCGCACTGGAGCATGACCGACGCCGATTGGACCATCGCATTGTCGTTGCTTCAAATCAATCCGGTCACTGGGTATGGTTCGCTGTGCAATACCGGTGATATGCAGTCATTCATCGTGTCGAGCCGCGGGTCGCGTCCCATCGGCTCGCCCCGTCCGTTTGTGGGGGCTCAGCCAGACACCGTTTTCACCCCATCGCGATTCATTTTGCAACCTGGCGAAATTCTTGTCGGGTTTACCCCAAAGATTCTGCATATTCCTCAGCAAAAGCCGAGTGCGCTGAATTTTCCGGGGAAAGATCCTTACAAGCCCTACGTGCCTTCCCCTCCTGAATCGGCGGAAGCCAATCGGCAGGGGCAGAAACCGTTGGACCAAACGACTTTGTTGACGCTGGTGCGGGATCTCTGCGATGAATCGGCGAATGACATCGCGAGTTACATCGCTAGACTATTACCACAGAACACACCTGATTCCCCTTCACCATGTGATCGTTCCTTGGTGTTGATCAAGAATATTCGCAAAGCGTTTAAATAGCGTTGGCCATCGGGAAGCAGTGAGTCCTAATCAGCGAGTCCCAAGCCGGGAGGAAACCACGAATGAAAAAAGATGAACTCGGGCTCAGCTACAGTAGTCGCAAGGCATTGACGGTTCATTTAGGCGAAAATGCTGGGAATGAGATCGCGACCCTTCTCCAGAAAATGGCGGCTCAAATCGAAGAACTCAAACGGAACAAGGTGAATGTTACCCAGGTCATCCCTCAGGAAAAAAAGGATGATCATGTCATCGCAACCATTGAAAACGAGTCGTTTTGAGCTTCCAATGCATACTGGATGGTTGGGAGATTCGATATTCGGGAACCGATTGTGGCTGGGATTCGTCTAGGAGTGGTACCGTGACACCTGACGAGGAACTGGCCTTGATTTCTACCATCCGATCGAATGAGCCTTGGCGATTCGACGAGCTCGTGAGCTTGCACCAGGGAAAGCTATTCGGCTTTCTCGTGGGGATGATGCGCAATCGCCAGGATGCCGAAGAAATTACCCAGGAAGCCTTTCTTTCAGCCTACCGAAATTTGTCGCGTTTTGAGGGGCGGTCTTCGTTTTACACTTGGCTTCGGCGAATCGCCTATAATTTGGCGATCGATCTGCAGCGGCGACATCGCACGGCCGAAAAAGCAAATCCGCATTGGATCGCGCAATCTCTGGCGGAATCCGATGACGGGCCGGATGATTCCTTGATGCATGCGGAGATCAACGACATCGTGCGAGGAGCGTTGGACCGTATCGGGGCCGATGCGAGGAGCATCCTATTGATGAGGGACATGCAGTCTCTCGATTATGGGGAGATCGCGGAGATTCTTGACGTCCCGATCGGGACGGTTCGGAGTCGCCTTCATCGCGCTCGAAATGAACTCCGAGCGCTGCTCCTGCACGAGCATCGCGAATTGTTTCAGTCGACGTCGGATCGCGATCCACTTACCAAGGAGGCACGAGGATGAGTCGAGAGCCCTTCGATGAGTCATTATTGACAGCCTACCTGGATGATGAGCTGACGCACGACGAACGTGCTAGGGTCGAATCCGCCCTGCGAGAGTCACCCAAATTGACGAAGTTATTGGAGGAGCTTCGCATTGTTCGGAAGCTCGTTACCAATGCCGTTCGCAGCGAGGAGGGCAAGCTGATTGGTGGGGAAGCCACTCCATCCATGGAAGCCCCCCAGGCATCGTTCACGATCAAGGGCCCATGGCAATCGGCAACAGTGACGAGACCAAGCGCCCCACCTGTGATTGAGGCGCCGAGGGCAGTGGATCCTGAGAATGTTACGGCTCGCCAGCAAGCATATCCAACGGCGCTCGTCGGCGCGATGGTGCTCGCCTCTCTTGCGGCAACGGTGCTGGTGGGACTGTTCGTTGTCTCGCCATGGAGAAGTGAGGAGAGATTCGAGGTCGCTGCGGCTAGTTCGGGAAGAGGGTATGAGGAAGCGATAGCCTCGGTACCAGCAAACTCAAGGCTTTCGGTTGAGAAAAGTCAGGCTGCATCCTCATCGAATATGGAAAGTATTGGCCTAAGTTCAGAGGCAACCGACGTTCCGGTGTCGAACCATTTAGGAGCAGCTTCTGATGCCCTGATCCAACTTTTAGCGGATGCGTCCTCGCTGCCAAAAGATGCTCCGGCGAGAGAATCTTCGGACGCGAGTCGTCCGGCAGACGCTCCTCGTTTTGTTTTCGTGCTGAGTTCCCAGGCTGACTCCGTTCCCTCCGCCGATGCTAAGGATGCAGTTGCTGCGTCATCCGCAGAGCCTACCGGCTCTCCAAGTTTTACGCGCGCAGCGCCAGGGATTGGTATTGGTGGAGTTGGTGGTGCTGTGGCCGGTGGTGTTGGAGGCGGTGGTGTTGGAGGCGGTGGTGTTGGAGGCGGTTTTGCTGGCGGCAGTGTTGCTGGCGGCAGTGTTGCTGGCGGCAGTGTTGCTGGCGGCAGTGTTGCTGGCGGCAGTGTTGCTGGCGGTAAGGCTGAATCAGGAGCGATGGACCGAAGCACTGGGGGGGCGGCGAGTGGACGAGGGGCCGCGGAACCAGCAAACGCGCCGGCGTTTGTCCAAGAAACCGACGCTCGAATTGAGGAACATGATC
>Ga0315899_10003925_pt1 | contig 16126 bp, 14 predicted proteins | sample LakEriMetagenome_2_FD_203518 | JGI IMG/M metagenome (GOLD analysis project Ga0315899, IMG submission 203518) | Freshwater fungal communities from buoy surface, Lake Erie, Ohio, United States - Buoy 4 MA112 | ecosystem: Environmental > Aquatic > Freshwater > Lake | place: USA: Lake Erie, Ohio... | reverse complement strand
GGCCGTGTCGCGACGACGCGCCCCCGATGCGAACACCGCGCTCGGAATGGCGGCACTGGCACCGGTGGCCAGAATGCCCGCACGCAGAAAATGACGACGATCCATGATTCCCCCTTTTCGCCCCCCAGGCGATGACGCGAATCTAGATCAAGAAATCGCGACGCGTGGTCGCAAAAAACTTTTGCTGGGGAGCAAGGAATCGAACCCTGAATAACAGAACCAGAATCTGCTGTGTTGCCAGTTACACCACTCCCCACAGAGCACCGAACTGGAGCACCTCGATTGTAGTGGCGAAGGGTCCGAGCACCACCTAGCCCAACAGGGATTCCGTTCGCTCGAATCCCAGTACTCGACCCACCGCCACGCCACCGGCTTCCTGCACGTGCTTCTTGAAGGCCGCGAAACCCCTGACCGGGCTGGTTCGCGTGGAGGACGTGTAGGCCCGCAGCCCCAACTCCTCGGCCATCAGCCTGATGCGCAAACTGTGGAACGGGTCGCTCACCAGGATCACCGACCCCACGCCGTGTTGGTCCGCCAGCTCGGCCACGTTCTGCAGTGACTCCCACGACGACCGTCCGGTGTCCTCGAACAGGATCGCACTGGCCGGAATCCCCCGTTCCTGCAGATACTCCGACGACGTCGACGCCTCGGTGAATCGATCACCCGGTTGATTGCCGCCGGTGACGATCACCAGCGGAGCCGCGCCGTCGGCCCACAACAGGAGAACGTGATCCAAACGTGCCTGCAGTTGCGGTGACGGTCGACCGTCGTATTGCGCCGCCCCCATCACCACGATGGCATCGCCGCGTTCGGTGCCGTGCTGGCGGCCGACCCACCACACCTGTGCCAACGAGATCACCAGATACACGAGTGCCAGCAACACCACGCCGGCGATCACCCCGAGGAAGCGTCGCCAGCCTCCGGCCCGCCACCATCGGGGCGGACGCAGGAATCGTCGTCGCAGGCTGACCAAGCGCGACAGACGCACCGGCGTCTCGTCGGTCGACGACGCGGCCGCATCGAGCGACACGTCCGGATTCAGCGGGCTCGCTCCGACGCCACCCGCATGCGGGTCATGGTCTCGTCACGTCCGAGCAACTCGAGCGCCTCGAACAACGGCGGGCCGACGGTGCGGCCGGTCACCGCCACGCGCACCGGGGCCTGCGCCTTGCCCAGTTTCAATCCCCGCGCGGCGCCCGTGGCCTCCAGGGTCGTCTTCAGGGCATCAGCGGACCAGTCGGTCAGCGCATCGAACGCGACGATCGCATCGTTCAACATCGCGACGGCATCATCGCCTCCGAACGTCTTGGACCACGCCGACTCGTCGATGATCGGGGCGGCGAGGAAGAGGAAATCCACCAACGCGACGATCTCGTTCATGGTCACCATGCGCGTCTGAGCCAACGGTGCGATCGAACGGAACACGTCGGCATCGAACTGATCGGGGCTCCACGGCACGTCACCGGTCAAGAACGGCTCGCACGCCGAGATGAACTGATCCAGTGACATGGCGCGGATGTACTCGCCGTTGAAAGCCGCCAACTTCTTGAGGTCGAAAAACGCGGGCGAATGATTCACGTCCTCCAAACGGAACTCGGCCTGGATGCGCGACCACGCAACGATCTCCTCGTCGCCGTGGGGTGCCCAGCCGAGCGTCATCAGATAGTTCACCATCGCCTCGGACAAGTAGCCCTCGTCGCGGAACTGTTCGAGGGCCACCTTGTCGCGCCGCTTCGACAACTTCTTGCGCTGCTCGTTCACCAGCACCGGCACGTGGGCCCACACCGGCGGTCGGTGTCCGAGGGCCTCCCACAACATCTGCTGTTTGGGTGTGTTCGGAAGATGTTCCTCGGCGCGCACGACGTGGCTCACGCGCATCGACACGTCGTCGACCACGTTGGCCAACAGGAACATCGGCGACCCGTTGCCGCGCAACAACACGAAATCCTCGATGGTGTCGTTGGCGAACTCCACGCGTCCACGCACCAGGTCGTCGACGACGGTGGTTCCCTCCGGCACACGGAACCGCAACACCCGACCGGACCCGGGTTCCAGCCCGCGATCGCGCGAGTAGCCGTCGTAGCCGGGCTTGCTGTTCTGCTTCGACCGTTCCTGGATCTGTTCCGACGTGAGATCGCAGTAGTAGGCGCGGCCCTCGGCGAACAATCGATTGGCCGCGGCCACGTGCTCATCGGCGTAGCTGCTCTGGAAATACGGTCCCTCGAAGGTGGGATCGTCCCGCTTCACTCCGATCCAGTCGAGGGCATCGATGATGCCCTGCGTCCATTCGGGTTTGTTTCGCGCCTCGTCGGTGTCCTCGATGCGCAGGACGAACGTCCCACCCAGACGCTTGGCCAGCGCCCAGTTGTACAGAGCGGTACGCGCTCCCCCGACGTGGAAGAACCCCGTGGGCGACGGTGCGAAGCGAAAACGGGGGGAGGCGACATCAGTCATGCTCCTCGTACGCTAACGCTCGGCCCGCACGGCACTAGCGTCACCACCATGGCACGGCATGCGTTCAGCGTCCCCCGCGAGCAACACCCCGGTCACCGTTCGGTTTCCGGTGGCTTGGCTCGAGCCGCCGTCTTCGGTATCAGCGACGGTTTGGTCTCGAACGTGTCGCTGGTCATCGGCTTCGCAGGAAGCGGCGTGGATTCCAACGTGGTGCGTCTCGCCGGCATCGCCGGTGCCATCGCCGGTGCCGCCAGCATGGCCGCCGGCGAATGGGTTTCGGTGTCGGCACAGAACGAACTGATCACCCGCGAGATCGACATCGAACGCCGCGAACTGCACGTGAACACCGCGGCCGAAACCATGGAACTCGCCAAGATGTACGAGAGCCACGGCATCGAACCCGAGCGCGCCGCCGCGGCCGCCGCCGACGTGATGCGTCGACCCGATGCCGCGCTCGCCGTGCACGCCCGCGAGGAATTGGGCGTCGATCCCGGCGTGTTGCCCTCGGCATGGAAGGCCGCGGCACTGTCGTTGATCTGTTTCATCTTCGGCGCCTTGTTGCCCGTGATCCCGTGGTACGTCGGTTCGGGGAACGGTGCCAAGATCGCGTCGATCGTCATCGGAGTGGTGGCCGCCGCCTTGGTGGGTGCGGTCATCGGACGATCGGCCGAGAAGAAGGTGTGGTGGAGCAGCCTCCGCCAGGTGCTCATCTTGATCGTCGCCTGCGGCGTCACTTATCTCATCGGTTCGTTGTTCAACGTGGCCGTGGCCTGATCGGAGCACTGCCATGCAACGCAACGTCCTCGGCACCGATCTGGTCCCCTGCTCCTTCGATCCGATGACCGGGTACTACCGAACCGGATGTTGCGAGTCGCGCGGCGACGACCCCGGCGTCCATGTGGTGTGCGCCGTCATGACCGACGAATTCCTCACGTTCAGCAAACGAGCCGGCAACGACCTCAGCACCCCGATGCCGCAATACGGCTTCCCCGGTCTGAAGGCCGGCGACCAGTGGTGCTTGTGCGCATCGCGCTGGCAGGAGGCGTTCGAGGCCGGCGCGGCACCCAAGGTGGTGTTGGCGGCCACCCACCTGTTGGCCCTCGAGTTCTGCGACCTCGACGCCCTGCGGGCCCACGCCCTCGACATCTGATCCTGAACCTCTATCGGTAACGATTATCGATAGTTAGCATTGCGCCGTGACCACCGGGCGCCGACGTTCAGATGCCGCTCGCAACGATGAGCTGTTGCTCGACGCCGGTGTCGACCTCCTTCGTGAGAAAGGGCCCGACCGACTCGGGGCTTTGGAATTGGCCCGCTCGGCCGAGCTCACCACCGGAGCCGTCTATTCGCGATACGAGAACACCGAGGAGATTCTGGTCGGCCTGTGGCAACAACGATTGTCCGGCGCCATGCGCTCGTTCATCGAAACCTCGATGAAGACCCTCGACCCGGGTACCCAACGCAACGAAGCCCAGATGGTCATCGCCCGCGCACTGGCGAACCCCGCTGGCCCGTTGACCCCGGCGATCAGTTTGATGATCGCCGCACCGCGTATTCCCGAATTGGCCGAGGTCGTCATCCCCGACGTCACGTCGTGGTTGCAGGAACTCGGCATGGGGCAAGAACCGGCGAGCCCCGAATTCGATCGTCGGATCCTCACCGTGGGATTCGTGGTCGGTTGCCTCTATTTCGCCGCCGTCGATCTGTTCGAACCCGACAAGTGGGAGGTCATCAAGCCGGTGGCTCACACGGTCCTCGACAATTCCTCGGTACCCACGTGGCCCACGAACAGCGGTGAGCAACTTCTCGACATCACGATCGACACGAACGATCCGGTGCGGGACTCCCTCGTGAACGGAGCCGCCCGGGTCATCGCCAGAGGCGGAGTCGAACGAGCCACCACCCAACGCATCGCTCGCGCGGCCGGCCTACCGACATCGGCATTGTTCTCCGAGTATCGGACACGACAAGCCTTGTTCGGTGACGTGGCCGGAAAACTGCTGAACCGGCTGTATCGCGGTGCCCGCAGCGATCTCTTGGTCGACGATTCATGGTCCGTCATGGAACCCGGACTGATTCGATCCACGGATGACCCACGTGTCGATACCTACCGAAACGCACTACAGAATCAAGCGATGATGGCTAATCGCACCTTGCTGGCTCCGATCGGCCAGGAACAACGTCGCCTTCGACTCGAGTTCCACCTGGCCGCCATTCACGACGCCGACATCCGTCGCGCCCTGCACCTCGCCGACAGCGACGCGAACTCCCACGCGGCTGCTCTGTTCGAGAACGCGTTCGGACTCGACATCGACGTCGTACGGCCGGGTGTGGAGATGTTGCGCGTGCTGGCGCAAGGCATGATGTTGCTCGAGGAGTGCACCGGTCTCGCTCACGGGATCGACACCCGTCTGGTTTTCGAACCGCTCTTCAACTACGCCGTGGACGAAACCATCCGACGTCACGCGTGACGATCAGATCGACGACATCAACAGTTCCGAGTCACCAGTGATCGACGGAACCAATCCGTCGGCGACCGGCATCAACTGTTCGCAGAAGAAGCGAGCGGACGCGACTCGTTCGTTCACCGTGGCCTCGTCCAGACCGCTCTCGCTCGCGATCACCGCCGACTCGGCCAACAGGTAGCCACCGGTCAGCACACTGATGAGACGCAGATACGGCGTCGCGCCCGACAACAGGTCCAGCTGATTGCCGCCATGTTGGGCCAACCACTCGGTGGCTTCGCGCGTGGCGGCGAGGGTCTTCACCAGGGCCGCGCGCGTGGCCGCCAACTGCGGGAACGCCGCCAGTCGGTTGATCAGGGAGTCGATCGAGTCGAGATGACGCTTGACCACCGCTCCACCCTGCATCCCCAACTTGCGACCCACGAGATCGATGGCCTGGATGCCGTTCGTGCCCTCGTAGATGGTGGTGATGCGGGCGTCGCGATAGTGCTGGGCCACACCGGTCTCCTCGACGAAGCCCATGCCGCCGTGTATCTGCACCGCGATGCCCGTGAGCTCGACGGCCATGTCGGTGCCCCAGCCCTTCGACATCGGGGTGAGAAGCGCGGCGAGATCGGCGGCGAACTCTCGCTCGCTCGCGTCGGGGTGGTGCTTGGCCACGTCGAGGCACGCGGCGTTCCAATACGTGAGTCGACGCAGGGCCTCGCAGGTGGTCTTGATGGTGAGGAGCATGCGCTTCACGTCGGGGTGATCGATGATGGGCGAGGACTCGCCGGCCGGCGCACCGGGCGCGCGACCCTGACGACGGTCCTTCGCGTATTGAAGCGCTTGCTGGTAGGCGCGATCACTCACCGACAGACCCTGGAGACCCACCGACAGACGGGCCTGGTTCATCATGGTGAACATGTACTGCATGCCCCGGTTCTCCTCACCGATGAGGTAACCGGTGGCACCGCCGTTGTCGCCGAAGGACAGGACGCAGGTGGGGCTGGCGTGGATGCCCAGTTTGTGCTCGACCGACACGCACGTGATGTCGTTCTTGCGGCCGAGCGAACCGTCGTTGTTGACGAGGTACTTGGGCACGATGAAGCACGAGATGCCCTTGGTGCCGGGAGGCGCGTCGGGCGTGCGGGCCAGCACGAGGTGAACGATGTTGTCGGCCATGTCGTGCTCACCGAACGAGATGTAGATCTTGGTTCCCGAGATTCGGTACGAACCGTCGGCGTTCTTCACGGCCTTGGTGCGCACCGCGCCCACGTCACTGCCGGCATCGGGCTCGGTGAGGTTCATGGTGCCCGACCATTCGCCGGTGATCATCTTGGGCAGGTACAGCATCTTCTGCGCTTCGCTGCCGTGATGAAGGATCGCGTCGATGGCACCCTGGGTGAGCAACGGGCACATGGAGAACGCCATGTTCGACGCGGTCAGGATCTCCTGAAGTGCGATGCCCACCACCCACGGGAAACCGCCGCCTCCGAATCCGGTCTCGAACGGAACCGCGCCCCAACCGGCCAGGACGTAGTGCTGGTACGCGTCGGCGAAGCCGGGCGCCGTCGTCACCGAGTGATCGGGGTTCAATCGCACGCCGAACTTGTCGCCCACCTTGTTCAACGGAGCGATCTTCTCCTCCATGAACCGCGCGGCTTCCTCCAACAGGTCGCGCACCACCGACGAGTCGACGTCGAGATAACCGGGCAGTTCGAGGATTCGGTCGAGACCGCACACGCGGTTGAGAACGAAATCGATGTCGGCGAGGGGGGCGCGGTAGTCGGTCACGCCGTCAGGCTACGACCCCCGACGCGACGATGAGATCTCAGGCGCCCGTGAGAGTGCGCCACGCGACCGGACTCGCGGCGACGACCGCGGCGGGCGTCATGCGCAACGTGGCTTCGGGCACGAGGTCGGCGATGGCCCGACCCTCCTTGTAGTGGTGCACGTTCCCCACGCCCTCGAACAGTTCGGCCCGACGCACGACGAGTTCGTGCGGCGGGTTGGCATCGAGGAATCCCCACATGGTGAAGGCGATCGTGAGGTCGTGAATCACCGGCGCACGCCCGAAGAGCGAGGCACGACGCAAGGCGATGTTCAGGCAACCGCGAATCGCGTCGTCGGCCGAGGGTCCCCCGATGAGGTTCAAACGATCCCGGAAACGATTGGCCAGCATCAACCCGTATCCCTGATCCGGCCCCTGAAACCCGAGGCGCTCACCGACGGGTTGAAAACCCTCGATGTCGGTGGGGCGATCGTTCACCCACGCCGCCGGGGCGACCTCGGGTGACGAATACGTGCGGACCTCGTCGAGGACCGGGGTGGGGGCGAACTTGGGTGCGGACATCGTCTCTACCGTATTCGCTCAGGCGTCGGCGTGCAGGAGTCCGTAGATCAACGATTCCTCGAGGGCCCGCCACGACGCCTCGATGATGTTGGGGCTGACCCCGATGGTGGTCCAGGACCTTTCGCCGTCGGTGGCGTCGATCAACACGCGGGTGACGGCACCCGTGGCCGAACCACCGTCGAGGATGCGCACCTTGTAGTCGGTCAGGTGGATGCGATCGACGCGCGGGTGCGCCTGCGACACGGCGGCCCGCAACGCGGTGTCGATGGCGTTCACGGGACCGTTGCCCTCGGCGGTGTGGACGTGACGGGTGGCCGAGCCCTCGGGTCCGACCCACACCTTCACCGTGGCCTCGGTGGTGAACGAACCGGTGGCGGACTCGTCCGTGATCACCCGCATGCTCTCGACACGGAAGTACGGCTGGTCCCAGCCCGTGGCGCGACGCATGAGCAACTCGAGCGACGCGTCGGCGGCCTCGAAGTGGTAGCCCTCGTGCTCGAGGCGCTTCAGATCGTCGATGACCTGATTCACCGCCGGGCCGTCCATGGCGAGACCGAGCTCCTCGGCCTTGATGGCGATGGTGGCCTTGCCGGCCATCTCGCTCACGACGAAACGCGTGCCGTTGCCCACCAGTTCGGGATCCACGTGCTCGTAGGCGTCCTTCGCGCGCGCGATGGCGCTCACGTGCAGACCGGCCTTGTGCGCGAACGCACCCGAGCCCACGTACGGAGCCTGGGGGTTGAGCGGACGGTTCAACACCTCGGCCACGTGGTTGCTGACGGCCGTGATGCGTTCGAGACGACCCTCGGGGAGACAGTCGTAGCCCAACTTCAACTGCAGGTTCGGGATGACCGTGGTGAGGTTCGTATTGCCCGTGCGCTCGCCGAGTCCGTTCAACGTTCCCTGCACGTGACGCGCACCGCTGAGCACCGCGGCCATGCTGTTGGCCACGGCGCATCCGGTGTCGTCGTGGCAGTGGATGCCGACGACGACGTCGTCGCCCACGTGGCGCTTCACCGAGGCCACGATCTCCTGCACCTCGTGGGGCAGACTTCCTCCGTTGGTGTCGCACAGCACCAGATGACTGGCTCCCTTCACGACGGCGGCCTCCAACGCTCGCAGAGCGAACTCCTCGTTGCGCTTGAAGCCGTCGAAGAAGTGCTCCATGTCCACCAACACGCGGCGGCCGTGCCCGTGCAGATACTCCACGGAATCGGCGATCATCGCCACACCCTCGTCGAGCGTGGTCTGCAAGGCGTTCAGAACGTGATAGTCCCAACTCTTGGCCACGATGCACACGGCGCTGGTGCCGGCGTCGATGAGATGACGCAGCGTGGCGTCGTCGTCCACCTTGCCCTTGGGTCGTCGCGTGGAACCGAACGCGACGAGCGTGCTGGAGGTGAGCTTCAGTTCCGTCGCGGCGCGCGCGAAGAACTCGATGTCCTTCGGGTTGGCGCCCGGCCATCCACCCTCGATGAAGTGCACGCCGAGAAAGTCCAGCTGTTCGGCGATGCGCAGCTTGTCCTCCACCGACGCGGAGACGCCCTCCACCTGCAATCCGTCGCGCAGTGTGGTGTCGAAGACTTCGATCATGTTGCTCATGTTGGTTCCGTCACTTCTTCGTCGTGTTGTGAATCGTGATGCTGTGAGTGGTGCCGTGAGTCGTTCCCGAGAAACAGAAAAGCCGCCCTGAGGCGGCTGACTGCGCACGAGAACGAGCCCGTGCGCTATCGAATAATGATGATCGACGCAACGGCGGTTGCGATGCGGGGTGCGGTCACGACGTTCATCGCTCGTCAGTCAACCGGCTCACGGCCCACGCGTCAACGTGGACCCCGACCAGCGCGCCGTTTTCTGTGGACATCCATGTGGACGACCGGTGCACAACGCGGGGAATGTTGTGAACAAGTCCGAAAGTCCGGGGATAACCCTGTGAGTAGAAAAATACCCTTGACCTGCGGAAATGCGCAGGGCATAGTTCGTTCACCACGGCGACGACCATGCGAGTCTCACCGGTGACGTGACGGGGGAAACCCCGAAGCGACTCCGCGATTCGATCAGTCGGCACCGCGGGAGAGGATCCACTCCGAACCGTGGGGAAACCGACGGGGAGGTCCGGAACCGCCGACAGGGCAACCATGCGTCGGGGCCGGAAATGGCAATTCGCCCGCCGGGGGCAACTCCGACGGGCGAATCAAGTGAGCGAGCAAAGGGTAACAACCGGAGATCGCGTGCTGGTGGATTCTCGAACGGGAGACGCCCCGAGCGGAGCGCTGGGAAACCGGCAGCACCCTCGGGGCTCTCTTGCGTTTGGGCCCCGACGACCGATCTCACCGGCGTCGGTAGGGTGCGCGCATGAGCGATCCCCAGCGCGACCTCTCCCCCGGCATGCGCGAGCAATTGGAACTCGGCTACGTGTTCGGCGGTCTGTCCACGTTCGGTCAACGGCCGTTTCTTCCCGATCCCGAGATGCTCGACGAGTGGAAGCCGCACGTGGCCATCGTCGGTGCACCGTTCGACATCGCCACCACGAACCGACCGGGTGCGCGATTCGGCCCGCGAGCCATTCGTTCCCAGGCCTACGAACCCGGCACGTATCACATGGACCTGGGCATCGAGATCTTCGACTGGCTGGAAGTGGTCGACTTCGGTGACGCGTACTGTCCGCACGCCGACACCGCGACGAGTCACGCCAACATCAAGACGCGCGTGAAGGAAATCGCCTCGCGGGGCATCGTTCCCATCGTCCTCGGCGGCGATCACAGCATCACGTGGCCGGCCGCCACCGCGGTGGCCGAGGTGAAGGGATTCGGCAAGGTGGGCATGGTGCATTTCGACGCGCACGCCGACACCGCCAACATCATCGACGGAAACCTGGCGAGCCACGGAACACCGATGCGCCGACTGATCGAGTCGGGCGCGATCCCCGGGCCCAACTTCGTGCAGGTGGGTCTGCGCGGATACTGGCCACCCAAGGAAGTATTCGACTGGATGGGCGAACAGGGCATGCGTTGGCACACCATGGACGAGATCTGGAACCGTGGCTTCAAGGCGGTCATGGACGACGCGGTGCGCGAGGCGTTGGCGTCAGCCGATCACCTGTACATCTCGATCGACGTCGACAGCCTGGACCCGGCCTTCGCTCCGGGTACCGGCACCCCCGAGCCGGGCGGCATCCTGTCGTCGGATCTTTTGCGCATGGTGCGCACGTTGTGCGTGGAGCACGACGTGGTGGGCGTCGACATCGTGGAAGTGGCACCGGCCTACGACGTGAGTGAGCTCACCGTGAACGTGGCGCACCGACTGGCCTTCGAATGCCTGGCCGGCATGGCGGCCCGTCGGCGCAACGCGACCAGCTGACATGCCGAGTCGCGGCGCGGCGATGATGGTGTGGCGGGTTACTTGACCAGTTCGCACCAGTGCGAATACTTGGCCTCTTGGCCGCGCACCACACGGGCGTACATCTGACCGATCGCGGTGGTGGCCGGACCGGGGGCCGGCACCGAGCGATCGTCCACCGAATTCACGGCGCTCACCTCGGCGGCGGTACCGCACACGAAGATCTCGTCGGCGATGTACAGGTCGCTGCGCGCGATGTTGTCCACGCGAATGTCGATGCCCAGATCACGACCGATCTCCATCACGGAGTTCTGCGTGATGCCCTCGAGCGCGCCGGCCGACAACGGCGGCGTGAGAACCACACCGTTGCGCGAGCAGAAGATGTTCTCACCGGTGCACTCGGCCACCAGTCCGTTCGGCGCCAGCATGATGGCCTCGTCGTACCCGGCCTTGAGCGCCTCCACCTTGGCCAGCGACGAGTTCACGTAGTTGCCCACGGTCTTGGCGGCCGGCGGCATGGTGTTGTGATCGTGACGGGTCCACGACGAGATCTTCATGCGCACGCCCTTGGTGAGGGCGTCGTCGCCCAGGTACGCACCCCACGGCCAGCACGCGATGGCCACGTCGACCTTGCAGGGAAGGGTGTTGAGACCCATCTCGCCGTATCCGTAGTACGCCAGCGGTCGCACGTAGCACGACGCCAGACCCGTGGACGCCACGGTGTCCTTGGTGGCCTGAACCAGCTCGTCCACCGTGTACGGAATCTCCATGCCCAGGATGTGCGCGCTGCGGAACAGACGCTCGATGTGCTCGGTGAGGCGGAACACCGCCGTGCCCTTGCTGGTCTCGTAGGCGCGAATGCCCTCGAACACGCCGGTGCCGTAGTGGAGCGTGTGCGTGAGCACGTGCACCTGGGCCTGATCCCAGTCGACCAATTGGCCGTTCATCCAGATTTTCGGGGTGGGGATCAAGGTGGGCATGGCTCTCCGTTCGAATTCGTGTCGTCAGATTAGTTGGTGGACTCGCGGGGTGGACCCGACGTTTTCAGGCCAGTCGGGCGGCGATGGCATCGGCGATCTGCGTGGTGGAGCCCGACACCGGCTCGGCGCAGGCCGCGCGAACACGATCGGCGGCCGCCGATTCTCCGAGGAAATCCAGCATCAACGCGGCCGACAGGATGGCCGCGGTGGGATTCGCCTTGCCCGTTCCCACGATGTCGGGGGCCGAACCGTGCACGGGCTCGAACATGCTGGGGCCGGTGCGCGCCGGGTTGAGGTTCGCCGACGACGCCAAGCCGATGCCACCCGACACCGCACCACCGAGATCGGTGAGGATGTCGCCGAACAGGTTGTCGGTGACGATCACGTCGTAACGATGCGGATCCTGGACGAAGTAGATGCAGGCGGCATCGACGTGGTTGTAGGCGGTGGACACCTGCGGGAACTCGGCGGCCACCTCGTTGAACGTGCGCTCCCACAAGTTGCCGGCGAAAGTGAGCACGTTGGTCTTGTGCACCAAGGTGACGTGCTTGCGCTCGCGCTTCATGGCCAACTCGAAGGCGTAGCGAACGCAACGCTCCACGCCCATGCGGGTGTTGACGCTGCCCTGGGTGGCGACCTCGTGCTTGGTGCCCCGTCGCAACACGCCACCCTCACCCACGTACGGACCCTCGGTGTTCTCGCGGATGACGATGAAGTCGTGCGGCGTGGTGTGACCGGGCGCGGTGCCCACGAAGGGACGCTGATTCACGTACAGATCCAACTCGAAGCGCATCTTCAGCAGCAGACCGCGCTCGATCACCCCGGGGGGAACGTCCGGGGTGCCGACCGCGCCCAGAAGGATGGCGTCGAACGCGCGCAGTTGGTTCAGTACCTCGTCGCTGAGAATCTCTCCGTCGCGCAGGTAGCGCGCTCCACCAAGGTCGAAATCGGTGGTGTCCAGACGAACGCCGGCGGCGCGGACGACCTTGAGGGCCTCGACGGTGACTTCGGGGCCGATGCCGTCGCCACCGATGACGGCGACGCGGTGCGTGGTGGAGGAGGTGCCTGACATGGGGCACATCGTACGGGGACGGGCCACGGAGTCCCATTTCCGACCTTCCGTGGAGCCCGATTCCACTGTCGATCGGGCACTTTCCGCCATCTCAACATCGTCGATGCGCCGTTACCCTGTGTCCATGGCCAAGGTCCATCACCTCACCGCGACCGCTCTCGAACGACTGAAGCAGGAACACCACGACCTCACCACGCGGGGTCGCATCGAAGTGGCCGACAAGATCGAACGCGCCCGCGAATTGGGCGACCTGTCCGAGAACGGCGACTATCACGCGGCCAAGGACGAGCAGGGTCACATGGAGGGGCGCATCCGCCACCTGGAGTCGATCCTGGAGAACTACGAACTGGTCGACACCGACGACGGCGACCTCGTCGGTCCCGGCAAGTTGGTGACCGTGTCCATCGACGGTGACGAACCCGAGACCTATTACCTCGGTTCGCACGAGGAGAAGTACGAGGGCGCCGCCACCATGACCCCGGAGTCGGCACTCGGCCAGGCTCTCAACGGTCATCGCATCGACGAGACGGTTTCGTACACCACCCCGAACGGGCATCAGCTGTCGGTCGTCATCATCAGCGTGGAGCTGCCCTGAGCATCATCGTCTCCCCAACGTCGAGCGACGCCGGCCTCGACACGCCCGGAACTCCGCCGCTGCCCCCGGGCCGCGAGATCGAACTGCCCGGCCGTGGCACCACGTTCGTGCGCGAGATTCCGGCTCCACATCCCGGCGCCTCCACCGTGTTGTTGCTGCACGGTTGGACCGCCACCGCCGATCTCAACTGGTTCGCGGTGTACGAGACCCTCGGTCGCCACCATCGCGTGATCGCCCTCGATCATCGTGGCCACGGACGCGGCATCCGAACCCGCAAGCCGTTCCGGCTGGCCGATTGTGCCGACGACGCCGCCGCTCTGATGAACGAGCTCGGAATCGAGAACGTCATCCCGGTCGGCTACTCGATGGGCGGCCCGGTGGCGTTGCTCATGTGGAAGCGCCACCGCGAACTGGTGGACGGACTCGTGCTGTGCGCGACCGCGGCGAGTTTCGCGCACAGTCGCGCCGAGCGCATGGCGTTCCTCGGCCTCACCGGAATGAGTGCGTTGGCCCGCCTCACCCCCGAGACCACGCGCGCCAACATCACCGAGAAGGTCTACCTGCGTCGCAAAGCCGCGAAGTGGGGGCCGTGGGCCATCAGCCAGATCGAATTGCACGACTGGCGCATGGTGCTGGAGGCCGGACACGCCATCGGTTCGTTCTCGGCGCTGGACTGGGTGGGACAGATCGACGTTCCCACCTCCCACGTGGTCACCCTGCGCGACCCGGTGATCCCGGTGCATCGTCAACTGGACCTTTTCGCCGCCATCCCCGATGCGCGCGCCTCGCGCATCGACGGCGAGCACGACGCCATCGTGGCTCATGCACCTCGCATGGCCGATCTCATCATCGACGGCGTGCGTTCGGTGACCGAGCGACGTTCCTGACGTGAGAACGCGACGCCTGCTCTCCGTCGTCGCCCTCGGGGTGGGTGCCGCGTCGGCGATTCGATTCATCAGGGCACGACGGTTCGCCGGTGCCGGTCGCATCACCTCGGCCATCGAGCGCGGAACCATGGCGGCCCGCAACACCGAATTGGTGCGCCTCGGTGGGCGCGTCGGCCTCACCTACGCCAGCGCCACGGCGCGCAAGGCCTTCGCCAACGCCGAGCGCCGTATCGAGATCGACCAGGAGACCGAGTTGAAGACCGCGGCTCAGGTGTCCGAGCGTCTCGGCCAGATGAAGGGCGCACTCATGAAGCTCGGCCAGATGGCCAGCTACCTGGACGAGGGCCTACCCGCACCACTTCGCGCCGCACTGTCGCAACTGCAGTCGAGCGCGCCACCGATGTCGGCCGAACTGGCCGCCGAGGTCATCGAGCGCGAACTCGGGAAGGCGCCGGGTGAACTCTTCGTCGAGTGGGATCCGACCCCCATCGCCGCCGCATCCATCGGGCAGGTGCATCGCGCGGTCATCCTCGATCCGACGACCGGCGAGGAACGCGCCGTCGCGGTGAAGGTGCAGTACCCCGGAGTGGACGAGGCCATCGATTCGGACCTGCGCAACGCCGACCTGTTGGGCTTCCTGTTGCAGCAAGGCTTCAGCGGTCTCGATCCCACCGAGTTGGTGAACGAGGTGAAGGACCGCATCCGCGAGGAACTGGACTATTCGCGCGAGGCGACCAATCAGCAATTGTTCGCCGACTACTACAGCGGTCATCCCTTCATCCACGTCCCGCGGGTCTTCCCCACCTTCAGCACCGCGCGGGTTCTCACCACCGAGCTGGTGAACGGCATGTCGTGGAATCAGTTGCTCCAGCAAAGCCAGGAACAAAAAGACATGGCCGGCGAGACGCTCTTCCGATTCGTGTTCCGCAGTCTCTACGGCATGCACAAGTTCAACGGCGATCCGCATCCGGGCAACTACATCTTCCACGAGGACGGTCGCATCACGTTCCTCGATTTCGGACTGGTGAAACACTTCACCGACGGCGAGATGGCCACCTTCATCGCCATGGTGAAGTCGGCCGCCTACGAGAGCGACGTTCCCGCGTTCCGCGCGGTGCTGGAGAACTCCGGCATGTTGCAGCGCGACGCACCGGTGGAAACCGACGACGTGGGCACGTACTTCGGTCGTTTCTACGAACCCGTGCGCGCGGACGAAAGAACCACCTGGACTCCGCAATACGCCAGCGGGATCGTGCGGCACACATTCGACCGCTCGAGTCCCATCGCGCAGTACGCCACGGTTCCCAAGACGTTCGTGTTCATCCAGCGCATCAACCTCGGCCTGTACGCGATCCTCGGCGAGTTGGGAGCCTCGGGCAACTACCGACGTATCGCCCGCGAACTGTGGCCGTTCGTGAACGACCCACCCAGCACGGCGATGGGTGAGGCCGAACGCGAGTGGTTGGCCACCCGTGCCGGAACCCGCTGAACCGCTAGCGTTCGCAGAATGTCGAAACGCTCCGTCCGCAACTTCTCCGCTCTGATCGCCGTCGCCGGTCTCGCCTTGACCGCGTGCGGCGATGACGGTTCGGTCTCCGGCATCTCCACTCCAGAGTCCGAGATTTCCTTGGCGCCCAGTGATCCCGCCGACGAGAGCACCGAACCCGACGTGGGTCTGCCCACCGAGATCCCCACCGAGTTGATGATCACCGACATCAGCGTTGGTGCGGGCGACGAGGCGGGCGAGGGCGACACCGTGTTCGTGTACTACGTCGGGGTCCTGTCGGCCGACGGTTCGCGCTTCGACGGCAACTTCGACGGTGAGCCTTTCGCCGTCACCCTCGGTCAGGGCGCCGTCATCCAGGGTTGGGACGAGGGCCTGTTGGGCATGAAGGTCGGTGGACGTCGTCAACTCGACATCCCCGCCGACCTCGCCTACGGAGAGGCCGGTTCCGGTGACGCGATCCCGCCCAACTCGGCGATCTCCTTCGTGGTCGAC
>Ga0315899_10003924_pt1 | contig 16127 bp, 15 predicted proteins | sample LakEriMetagenome_2_FD_203518 | JGI IMG/M metagenome (GOLD analysis project Ga0315899, IMG submission 203518) | Freshwater fungal communities from buoy surface, Lake Erie, Ohio, United States - Buoy 4 MA112 | ecosystem: Environmental > Aquatic > Freshwater > Lake | place: USA: Lake Erie, Ohio... | reverse complement strand
CTTTTTCCCGATTCCTGTGTTGCTCGTCGGTTGCGAATGCTGATTCGCGCCCTCCTCGCGCCTAGGACTCGGGAAAAATCCCTCGTCCATAAGACACCATCTGTAAGACGGACTACACTAGTGCCTGGCGTTTGTCAGGATTCCGAGGGTTTTGGGACTCCGAGAATGTCGCCTGGGGAGAGCGGGTGGCCGGAGAGGAAGGCGGCGGCGTCGAGACGGCGACGGCCTTCGGCCTGGAGCTGATGGATCGTTAGGGAACCGGAGCCGCAGGCGACGGTGATGCCGTCGGGGCCAGCGTGGAGGATGGTGCCGGGGAGCGGGCAGCCGGTGGGGTTGTCGAGGGCGGCGACTGGCGGGAAGATCTTGAGTTGGGCGCCGTCCGGGAGGGAAGTGGAGGTGCCGGGCCATGGGTCGAAGGCGCGGATGCGGCGTTCGAGGGAGGAGGCGGGGAGGGACCAATCGAGGAGACCGTCGGCGCGGGAGAGCTTGCCGATGTGAGAGGAAGCGGCGGCGTTCTGAGGCGTGTGGGTGGCGGAGCCGTCGAAGATGGAGGGGAGAGCGGCGAGGAGGGCGACGGGAGCGAGGGCGGCGAGACGGTCGTGGAGAGAGCCGCCGGTTTCGTCAGGTGTCAGGGGGAGGGATTCCTGATGGATGATGTCCCCGGAGTCGAGGCCTGCGTCCATCTGCATGACGGTGATACCTGAGAGGGGATTGCCGGAGAGGATGGCGGCCTGGATGGGAGCGGCGCCGCGGTGAAGCGGGAGGAGGGAGGCGTGGAGATTGATGCAGCCTAGCCTTGGGAGGTCGAGGATGTGCTGAGGGAGGATTTGTCCGTAGGCGATGACGACCATGAGGTCGGCATTGAGGGAAGCGACGAGGTCGTGGGCGAGGCGGAGCCTTTGGGGTTGATGGACGGGGATGCCGTGGGCGAGGGCGAGCGTTTTGGTGGCTGGCGGCGTGAGGATCTGTTTACGGCCGACTGGTTTATCGGGTTGGCAGATGACGGCGACGACCTCGCAATCTTTGAGGGAGAGGAGAGCGGAGAGCGTGGGGATGCCGATGTCGCCGGTGCCGGTGAAGACGATGCGCATGGCTTGGGCGGCTAGGGCGTGCGGTCAGCGTTTGGCGACGAGATCGTAGCCGCGCCAGTCGCCGACGGTGATGTTGGCGAATTCGCCGATGGGGAGGGAATCGTCGACGAAGACGGTGCCGTCGATGTCGGGGGCGTCCATTTCGGTGCGGGCGACGCCGGGTTTTTCGACGAGGACCTTCATGGAGCGGCCGACCTGGGAGGAGTTGAAGCCTTCGGCTAGGGTTTGGAGTTCGCGCATGGCGCGGTTCCAGCGGCTTTCGATGGTTTTGTGATGGACGCGCGTGTCCATGTTGTAGGCTTTGGTGCCTTCTTCGCGGCTGTAGCGGAAGACGCCTGCGCGTTCGAATTTGGTATCGCGGATGAAGTCGAGGAGTTCGGAGAAGTCTTCTTCCGTTTCGCCGGGGAAGCCGACGATGAAAGTGGTGCGGATGGCGAGGCCGGGGATGCCGGCGCGCATGCGGTGGATGAGGTCGCGGATGTAGTTGCCGGAGGTTTCGCGCTGCATGGCGGCGAGCATGCGGTCGGAGATGTGCTGGAGGGGGATATCGACGTAGCGAGCGACCTTGGGGGAATCGGCGATGGCGCTGATGAGTTCGTCGCTCCAGTGGGCTGGGTGGGTGTAGAGGAGACGGATCCAGAAGTCGCCTTCGATGGCATTGAGGGCGCGGATGAGCGTGGCGAGACTTTCGCCTTTGGAGCTGTCGACCGGGCTGCGTGGGTTAGGGCGGACGTCTTCCCATTTATCCATGCCGAAGTAGGTGGTGTCCTGGGAGATGAGATTGATTTCGCGGACACCGGACTGGACGAGCTGGGCGACCTCGCGGACGACGCTGTCCTGGGTGCGGCTGCGGTGGCGGCCGCGGATGCGCGGGATGATGCAGAACGAGCAGGGGTGGTTGCAGCCCTCGGCGATTTTGACGTAGGCGGAGTGGCGCGGAGTGAGGCGGAAGCGGGGCGTGTCGTAGTCCGGGATGTATTTCGGTTGCCGGGTGACGAGGTTTTCGGGGCCTTCGGGTTTTTTGCCGAGGAGGCCTTCGATGATGGGGGCGACCTGGGTGATCTGGTCGAGGCCGATGAAGGCATCGACCTCGGGCATGAGGCCTGGGAGTTCTTTGGAGAAGCGCTGGGAGAGACAACCGGCGACGATGATTTTCTGGCGTTTCCGTTTTTTGTCGGCGGCGCGGTCATCGATGGCGTCCTCGATGGTGCCGATGCTTTCCTTTTTCGCCATGTCGATGAACGAGCAGGTATTGACGATGAGGACGTCGGCGTCGGCGGCTTCCGGGGTCATTTCCATGCCAGCCTCGCGGAGGTGGCCGATCATGATTTCGGAATCGATGAGGTTTTTGGCGCAGCCGAGGGAGACGAGACCGACTTTGATCATGGAAGGATGGGAGGCGAGAGAGAGCGGAGGCGAAGCGGTGGCGGGGTTGGGGCCGCCGTGGGAAAGAGGGTGCGGGATGGGACGGGGCTGGGGTCAGAACGGGATTTCGTCTTCGTCGTCGAGACCTGCGGGGTAGTCCTGGGGAGGGCGGGAGGCAGGGGCGCTGTTGCCGCTGTTGCGCTGGGAGTTCTGCTGGGGAGGGCGGGACGAGCGAGGCTGGGCGGGGCCGTCGTCGTCGTCGGGGCCGCCACCGCCGCCGGGTGCGCCGTCGCGGCCGCCGAGGAATTGGAATTCGTCGCCGATGACTTTGAGGCGGCTTTTTTTCTGGCCGGTGGCTTTATCTTCCCATGAATCGAGTTGGAGGCGGCCTTCGACGTAGAGCGGGCGGCCTTTTTTCATGTACTGGCTGATGATTTCTGCGCTGCGGCCCCAGAAGGTGACGTCGATGAAAGTGACTTCCTCGCGGGTTTCGTTTTCGACCTTGTAGCGGCGGTTTACGGCGAGGCCGATATCGACGACGGCCTGGCCTTTTGGGGTGTAGCGGACTTCCGGGTCACGGGTGAGGTTGCCCATGATCATGACTTTATTGAGGGAGGCCATAGGGGGAAGTGATGGATTGGTTGGGAAAGCGGGTGGAGCGCGCGTGGAGTCCTTGGTGGGGACTTGGCGCGGAGGGACTAGTGAACGCGCAACGCGGAGGCGGCAAGCCTGCGGTTGTGGAAAAGTGATGCGACTGGCGGGAGGGTGCGGGGGCGATCAGTCGTCGTTACTGGTGAGGCCGAGGAGTTCGACGAGACGGAGGAGGAACCATGCGAGGGAGGAGAGGAAGGAGGCGACGTAGGTTAAGCCGGCGGCATTGAGGACAGCGCTGACGCCATCGGCTTCGGGGCCTGGGGCGATGATGCGGCTGTTGACGAGGGCGGTTTTGGCGCGGCGGCTGGCGTCGAATTCGACTGGGAGGGTGACGAGGTTGAAGGCCATGAGGATGGCGAGGCAGATGACGGCGATGGTGAGGCCGAGGATGAGTTTGCCGAGGAGTCCGAGGACGAGCGGGGCGATCATGAGGACCCATGAGGCGGTGCTGGTGGTGCGGACGGCGAGCATGCGCCACATGAGGGGTTGGTAGGCCTGGGCGTGCTGGATGGCGTGACCGGCTTCGTGGGCGGCGACGCCGACGGCGGAGAGGGAATTGCCGTGGAAGACGGCTTCGGAGAGGGCGAGCGTGCGGGTGGAGGGGTCGTAGTGGTCGGATAGTTCGCCTGGGGTGATGTTGATGTCGACGTCCTGGAGCCCTTCTTCATTGAGGATGCGGCGAGCGGCCTGGGCACCGGTGAGGCCGGACCATGTGGCGACGGTGTTGTAGCGGCGGAACTGGGAGCGGACGCGGGAGGAGGCCCAGAAGGAGATGCCGAGTGTGGCGATGAAGACGATCCAGATCATGGGAGAGTTTTTAGAGCGGGGAGTTTGAAGGAATTACGAGTGAGAGCGGCGGGGTGGAGATGAATGGTGTTACAAATCGGGGTGGAGGTTGGAGTGGGCTGGTGATAAACGGACATGGGGCAGAAAAGGCATTGCGGCGGGCGGGGATTCCTGACAAACGAAGAGAGATTAATGAAATTGCATCTATGAAACAGAATCTGAAATTGAGGTTGAGGCTGGTGGCGGGATTTTTGCTTGTTTCTGGTGATTGGGTTTGGTCTGCGGAGACGACGTGGTTGCCTGTGGGGGGAGGGGTGGTGCCGGCGAGTGGGTTTGTGGTGGATGCGGCGTCGCGTGCGGAGGTGCTGAGTTTTTACAATACGGTGTATGTTGCGTCGAAGGATGTGGAGGGGAGCATGGGGTGGACGGGATCGTATGACAGCGTGACGGGGAGGGTGGGGACGACGAGTGCGGAGTACCGCGAGCACGTGCGGCGGCGGGTGAATTTTTATCGTGGGATGGTTGGGTTGCCGGCGGACATTACGTTTGGGGCGTTTGCGGCGGTGAACGATATGGTGGGGCCGGCGGTGCCGGCGGGGACATCGAAGACGTTGTGCACGATGGAGGCGTCGTACATGAATGTTGTGGAGTCGATTTATGCTGGTGCGGATTTTGTGCTGAGCCATGATCCACCGGACACGTATTACGGGTGGAGTGCGCGGGCTTGGAATGCGTGTGCGCACAGCAATCTGGCTGTCGGGTATTGGGGGCCTGAGGCGATTGATGCGTACATGCTGGATGACGGGATTGCGGAGTCGGATTTATACAACAATGTGAATGTGGGGCACCGGCGGTGGTTATTGTTTCCGCGGGCGCAGGACATGGCGAGCGGGGACGTGCCGGCGGGAGTGTTTACGGATGGGGTGGATCGTTACGAGGCGTTCGGGGCGAGTTCGGTGTATGTGGTGGCGAATTTCAAGGCTGCGGGAGCGGCGCGGTTTACGAAGTGGCCGAACGAGGGGTATTGTCCTGTGGATGTGGTGCCGAGCCGGTGGTCGCTGGCGTGGCCTGGGGCGGATTTTTCTGGTGCGGTGGTGACGATGAGCGGGCCTGGTGGGGTGGTGCCTGCGCCGGTGATTTCGCGGAATTCGGATGGGATTGGGGAGAACACGATTGTGTGGCAGCCTGCTAATTTGCCGACGTCGGTGAGTGGGGATGTGAGGTATACTGTGACGGTGAGTGGGATGAAGGGGGTGGGGGTGCCTGCGCAGACGACGTGGACGACGACGTTGTTTGATCCGGACGTGGCTGGGGGGACGGTGGTTTTGAGCGGGCCAGGGGTGCTGCCGAAGAGCGGGGCGGCGTATGCGTTTACGGCGGTGCCTGGATCGGTGGAGCATCGGTTGAGTGCGGCGACGGCTGGGGCGGCGGGCGATGCGGTGGAGGGAGCGGAGGATGGGACGGCCGGGGATTTGGTGGGGAAGACGACTGGGGCGTATGCGTTGAGGCAGGCGGCGACGACGACGAGCACGGGGACGGTATTTCTGCCGAAGAGCGGGGCGAAGGCGTTTCACCTGACATTTCCGCCGGACGGGAAGGTTCAGAGCGTGGAGTTGGCGCCGGACTATGTGCTGAGTGCGGGGTCGAAGATCGAGTATTACAATTGTTTCCGGTGGGCGTTCAACTACAGTCGGTTGAGTCTGGAGATGTCTGTGGACGGCGGGGTTAAGTGGGTGGAGATCGACGGGCGGAATGGGGCTTATGCGGAGAATGCTGAGGACAATTATGACAATGCGTTGTGGGACCGGTTGCCGAACAGTGGGAATGCGCCGGACTGGAAGCTGAGGAGTGTGGCGCTGGGGGCGCATGCGGGGAAGGCGGCGCGGTTCCGGTTTGTGTTTCGGCCTGGGTCGAGGGCGTTTACGGGGGAGGACACGCGTTACGGGTGTTTTGTGGATGATGTGAAGGTGACGGCGGCGCGGCGGTTGACGGTGATTGGGAAGGAGGTGGTGGCGCAGAGTTCGCCGTTTGTGGTGACGGAGGCGGCGCTGGGGGTGGCGATGGTGCCTGGTACGCAATGTTATCTGCGTGGTGCTCCGGTATCGGGGACGCGGCGGATGGGGTGGGCGGATCCGCTGGTGGCGACGGTGTCGAGTTTGACGGGGTATGAGGGATGGGTGGCTGGGTTTTATCCTGGGGCGACGGGGGGTGCGGCTGGGGATGATGACAAGGATGGGGTGACGAATCTGCTGGAGTATGTGTTTGGGACGAATCCGGTGTCCGGGGCGAGTGGGCCAGGGAGCCTGCCGGTGGTGGCGGTCAGCGGAGGGGCGTTGCGGATGAGTTTTGCGGTCTCGCCGACGGCGACTGGGGTGACGGTGCGAGGGCAGACGTCTGAGGATTTGAAGACGTGGACGGATTTGGTGAACATCGCGGTGCCGCCGCTGCATTCGTATGCGGTGCCGGTGAGTGGGAGGGTGCGGCAGTGGACGCGGGTGAAGGTGACGATGCCGTGAGGCGAGAGGATTTCTGGTTGCTGGTGGGGTAGGTGTGTGGGAGGGGCGGCGCGATGAGCAGAGCGGAACACATTGATGTGGCGAAGACGGCTGACTTGGCGCGGCTGCGGCTGACGCCTGAAGAGGCGGCGGCGTATGGCGGGCAGTTGGACCGGATTCTGGGGTATATCAGTCAACTGGAGCGGGCGGATACGGAGGGAGTGGAGGCGACGGCGCATCCGCTGGGGTTGACGGATGCGTTGCGTGAGGATGTGGCGCGTGAGGGGAGAGGTGTGGAGGCGGCGTTGAGGAATGCGCCGAAGCGGAGTGGCGATCAGTTTCTGGTACCTAAAGTGGTGGAGTGACGATTATGAGTGATGCTTTGAATGAATGCACGGTGGTGGAGCTGCGGCGGCGGTTGAGGGCTGGGGAGATCTGCGCGCGGGATATAGTCCTGAGTGTGGAGGCGGCGATTGCGGCGCGGGATGAGGTGATTGGCGGGTATCTGCACAGGGATGTGGAGCGGGCGTTGGAGGCGGCGGATGCTGCGGATCTGACGTTGCCGCTGGGGGGGATACCGGTGGCGGTGAAGGATGTGATCAATGTGGCAGGGCAGCCGCTGACTTGTGCGTCGAAGATGCTGGGCGGGTATGTATCGACGTGGGATGCGACGGCGGTGGCGCGGTTGCGAGCGGCTGGGGCGATTCCGTTCGGTAAGGTGAACTGCGATGAATTTGCGATGGGCTCGACGACGGAGAATTCTGCGTTGCGGGTGACGCGGAATCCCTGGGATCTGGAGCGGGTGCCGGGTGGATCGAGTGGTGGATCGGCGGCGGTGGTGGCGGCTGGGGAGGCGATTGTGTCGCTGGGGACGGACACGGGTGGATCGATCCGGCAGCCGGCGTCGTTTTGCGGGATTACGGGGATGAAGCCGACGTATGGGCGGGTGTCGCGGAGTGGATTGGTGGCGTATGCATCGTCGCTGGATGGGATTGGGCCGATGGCGCGGACGGCGGAGGATGCGGCGCTGGTGCTGCAGGCGATGGCAGGGCATGACGTGCTGGACTCGACATCATTGCGTGAGGGGGTGCCTGATTACGTGGCGGCGGTGGGGCAGGGGGTGAAGGGGATGAGGATCGGGTTGCCGAAGGAGTATTTTGTGGAGGGGATTGAGCCGGGGGTGAGGGCGGCGGTGATGGAAGCGGTGCGGGGACTGGAGCGGGCGGGAGCGATTGTTAAGGAGATCACGCTGCCGCACACGGAGTATGCGGTGGCGACGTATTACATTATTGCGACGGCGGAGGCGTCGGCGAATCTGGCGCGGTTTGACGGGATTCGGTACGGGCACCGTTGTGAGGATCCGGCGAATCTACGGGAGGTGTATGACAGGTCGCGGGCGGAGGGATTTGGAGCGGAGGTGAAGCGGCGGATTATTCTGGGGACGTATGTGCTGAGCAGCGGGTATTACGATGCGTATTACGGGAAGGCGCAGAAGGTGAGGACGCTGATCCGGCGTGATTTCGAGGAAGCGTTCCGGGAAGTGGATTTGATTGCGGGGCCGGTGTGTCCGGTGCCGGCGTTTCGGATCGGGGAGCATGTGGCGGATCCGCTGGAGATGTATCTGGCGGACATCTTCACGATTGCGGCGAATCTCGCGGGGATTTGCGGGATCAGTGTGCCGTGCGGATTTACGGAGAGTGGGGGGAGAGCGTTGCCGGTGGGGTTGCAGCTGATGGGGCGGCCGCTGGGGGAGACGGATCTGCTGCGGGCGGCGGGGGAATGGCAGCGGGTGAGTGACTGGCACTTGAGGCGGCCGGTGCTGGGGTAGGGTGGGGGATTGTTTTCTCGCGCCCCGTTGGGACGCAGGGTTATGTAATCGAGGCATCCCAGGGCCTTCGCTTCCCAGGGCCTTCGCTTTGCTTCGTCCCTGGGCTGGGTTCTTGGGGCCCGTTGGGCCGGAAGGGGTGGGGTGGTCGGTGGCTGGGTCGTTGGGCCGGTCGTGGGGTATAGGATGGGGGTGGGGTGGGGAGAAGGGCGGGACGGTCCCCTGAGTAAATATAAGATAAGTTAGGAGGCTTCGGCGAATTGAAGGCCCACGGCTGCTGCTGTTGTGATGAGCTTCGGCATCGAAGTCACAGGCAAGATGCCTGTGCCACTTTGCGGGGGGTGAATGCCGGGGTTGCCGAGGGTGGGGAGGCGTGGGAGAATGGGGGGTGATATTTGAGGAAGCCATTGATCGCTTTGTGTTGTTTCTGGCGACGGAGCGCGGGTTGTCTGACAACTATCAATTATCGACACGGCAGTCGCTGGAGGCGTTTGCGGCGTGGGCTGGGTTGAAGGGTGTCAGGGAGGCAGGGGAGGTGACGACTGATGGGATGACGGCGTATCTGCTGGAGCGGAGGGTGGGAGGGCTGGCGAATGCGAGTGTGCGGCTGCAGGTGATTGCGCTGAAGATTTTTTTCCGGTGGCTGGCGGCGCGGCGTCATGTGGGAGGGGATCCTGCGGCGCTGCTGATGGCGCCGCGGCTGGATGCGACCCTGCCGGAGACCCTGACGGAGGAAGAGATTGGGCATCTGCTGGCGAGTATTGAGCCGGTGGGGCCATTGGATTTCCGGGATCTGGCGGTTTTGGAGCTGATGTACGCGAGCGGACTGCGGGTATCGGAGCTGGCGAATGCGACGCTGGATGCGTTGTCGCTGGAGGACGGGTTCATCCGGGTGACGGGGAAGGGGAACAAGACTCGGGTGGTGCCGGTGGGGCGGACGGCGTGTGGGGCGGTGGCGGCGTGGTTGGAGAAGGGTAGGCCGGCGCTGGTGACGCGGCGGACGGGGAGTCATGTTTTTATATCGGTGCGCGGGACGCGGCTGACGACACAGCGGTACTGGCAGATCATCGGGGAGCGTGCGGCGGCGGTGGGATTGGATGTGCATCCGCATTTGCTGAGGCATTCATTTGCGACGCATCTGCTGAGCGGTGGGGCGGATCTGCGGGTGATTCAGGAGATGCTGGGGCATGCGAGCATTGCGACGACGCAGATTTACACGCATGTGGACGGGAAGCGGTTGAGGGAGGTGCACCGGAAGTTCCATCCGCGGGCGTGAAAGTTCTGGCGCGGGCGGCGGGAATATGGCTTGGTGGGCGGCATGATGAACGTCCGCAATTTTCTGAAGGCTGGAGCTGTTGCTGCTGTGTGTGCTGTGTTTCCGGCGGAGGCCGCGGAGCAGAAGGTGGTGCGGGTGCTGCTGATTGACGGTCAGAACAATCACCAGTGGCAGGCGACGACGCCGGTGATGAAGAAGGCGCTGGAGGCTGCGGGCGGGAGGTTTGCGGTGACGGTGTCGACGGCACCGGGTGACAAGTCCGGGCCTGCGGAGTGGGAGAAGTGGCGGCCGGATTTTTCGGCGTGCGATGTGGTGGTGAGCAATTACAACGGGCAGGCGTGGCCGGTATCGGTGCGGATTGGGTTTGAGGCGTTTGTGAAGGGTGGGGGCGGTTTTGTGTGCATCCACGCGGCGGACAATTCGTTTCCGGACTGGGCTGAGTACAACCAGATGATCGGGCTGGGTGGCTGGGGTGGGCGGACGGAGAAGCACGGGCCGTATGTTTATGTGAAGGACGGGAAGCTGGAGCGGGACATGACGCCTGGGTCCGGGGGATCGCACGGGGCGCAGCTGGAGTTTCAGGTGGAGTTGTTCGGGGAGGGGAAGGATCATCCGGTGACGAAAGGGATGCCGGCGTCGTGGAAGCACGCGAAGGATGAGCTTTACAGCACCTTGCGTGGCCCTGCGGAGAACATGAAGGTGCTGGCGGTGTCGCCGTGTCCGGACACGAACCGGAGCGAGCCGATGATCATGGTGCTGGATTATGGTAAGGGGCGGGTGATGCACACGCCGATGGGGCACGCGGATTATTCGATGAAGGACGCGGGGTTCTGGTCGGTGTTGCAGCGTGGGACCGAGTGGGCGGCGACGGGGGCGGTGACGATTCCGCTGCCGGCGAAGTTTCCTGGTAAGGACGAGGTGGTGGTGGCGGAGTGAGAGGGAGAGGGAGAGGGAGAGGGAGAGGGAGAGGCCAGGGCGGTTATTTTAATACGCCTTGATTTTTCAGTCAGTTCCCCGCATACCTGCGCGCATCCATGTCGGACCTCAAAATCAAGAAAATTGTCGGGCGCGAAGTGATTGACTCGCGCGGGAATCCCACTGTTGAAGTGGACGTGCATCTTAAAGGCGGGGCCATGGGTCGCGCGGCAGTGCCGAGCGGAGCGAGCACTGGGGAGCATGAGGCGTGGGAGTTGCGGGATGGGGACAAGGGTCGGTTCCTTGGGAAGGGCGTGCTGAAGGCGGTGGCCAATGTGAACACCGTGCTGGCGAAGGCGCTGGTGGGTAAGGATGCGTCTGATCAATCCGGGATTGATGCCCTGATGGTGAATCTGGACGGCACGCCTAACAAGGCGAAGCTGGGAGCGAACGCGCTGCTGGGGATCAGTCTGGCGGTGGCGAAGGCAGCGGCGGCGCAGGTTGGGAAGCCGTTGTATGCGTATCTGGGTGGAACTAAGGCGAAGGTGCTGCCGGTGCCGATGATGAACATCATCAATGGCGGGGCGCACAGTGATGCGCCGATTGATTTCCAGGAATTCATGATCATGCCGAAGGGCGCGCCGACTTTCAGTGAGGCGGTGCGTTACGGTGCGGAGATTTTTCATTCGCTGAAGAAAGTGCTGCACGACCGCGGGTTGAGCACGGCGGTGGGTGACGAGGGCGGGTTTGCGCCGGTGCTGAAGAGTGCTGACGATGCGCTGGCGGTGATTTCGAAGGCTGTGGAGAAGGCTGGCTACAAGCTTGGCGAGCAGATCTTCATTGCGTTGGACGTGGCGTCTTCGGAATTTTACGACAAAGCGAAGAACGCGTATGTGTTCAAGAAGAGCGACGGGTCGGTGCGGAGTGCGGCCGAACTGGTGGCGTACTATGCGAAGCTGCAGAAGAAGTATCCGATCATCAGCATTGAGGATGGGTGTGCGGAGAACGACTGGGACGGGTGGAAAGTGCTGACGGACAAGCTGGGCAAGAACACGCAGCTGGTGGGGGATGATTTGTTTGTGACGAACGTGCAGTTCCTGCAGAAGGGGATTGAGCTTGGGGTGGGGAATTCGATTCTGATCAAAGTGAATCAGATCGGGACGCTGACGGAGACCTTGCAGGCGGTGGAATTGGCTCACAAGAATGGCTATACGGCGGTGCTGAGTCACCGTTCTGGTGAGACGGAAGACAGTACGATTGCGGACCTTGCGGTGGCGACGAACTGCGGGCAGATCAAGACTGGTTCGATGAGCCGGTCCGACCGGATTGCGAAGTACAACCAGCTGCTGCGGATTGAGGAGCAGCTTGGGTCGAAGGCCATCTATGGTGGCCGGATGAAGCACTGATCAACGACGCGGAGCGTCCGGACGGGAGTCCGGGCGCTCCGGTTTTTTCCAAATTAGCATGCCGCCGAGATCATTTGAGCCTGAGGAGACGCCCACGGCGTGGGTGCCGATCGGGCGTGCGGCGATGGCATTGGCGTTTGTGTGTCTGACTGGGGTGATTGCGGTGAATTTCATGCCGCGGATGAAGGAGTACCGGGTGGTGGACGTGGAGGCGCGGCGGTTGGAGGCGGAGCGAGCGGTGCTGGTGATGGAGAAGGAGCGATTGCTGAGCGAGCCGGATCCGCTGGCTTCGCGTGAATATGTGGAGTTGAAGGCACGGGATCAGCTTGGGTATTATCGGCCAGGCGAGGTGGTGTTTCAGTTTCTCGATGAGGGAGCTGCGGTGCCGGTGCGCACACCCTGACATTTTCTGACTGAATCATGAATTTTCTGACCCGAATCTTTGCTGCGATTGTGTTTAGTGTGGGCCTGCTGCCGAGTTTCGGGCAGGAGACTGCGCCGAAGGAGGTGGTGGACAAGGTCTCTGCGGAGACGATGGCGGCGGCGGCGAAGCCGATGGGGTTTGACCAGCAGATCGACAAGTTTTTCGGGGATTACACGAGCGGGTTTGTGAACTCGGTGTTTTTCTCGGTGAAGATCAACGGGTATGAAGTGCTGGCGGTGGTGTTGTGGCTGGCGGCGGCTGGGGTGATTCTGACGTTTGCGTTTCAGTTTGTGAACATCCGGTCGTTTGGGCTGGCGTTGCGGACGGTGCGTGGGAAGTACAGCAATGCAGATGATCCGGGTGAGGTGACGCATTTTCAGGCATTGAGTGCGGCGGTGTCCGGGACGGTGGGGTTGGGGAACATTGCGGGGGTAGCGATTGGGATCAAGCAGGGCGGGCCGGGCGTGGCGTTCTGGTTGTTTCTGAGTGGGTTTCTGGGGATGACGACGAAGTTTGCGGAGTGCACACTGGGGGTGAAGTACCGTGAGATTCTGCCGGACGGTCGGGTGAGCGGCGGGGCGATGTATTATCTGCGGAAGGGATTGGCGGAGCGAGGGATGGGAGGCTTGGGGAAGGTGCTGGCGTTTTTCTTCGCGATCTTCTGTATTTTTGCGTCGTTCGGGGGCGGGAATATTTTTCAGGTGAATCAGACGACGGCGCAGCTGGTGTCGGTGACTGGCGGGAGTGAGAGTGTGTTTGCGCAGAATCAGTGGATGTTCGGTGCGATCATGGCGGTGATGACGGGATTGGTGATCCTCGGTGGGATCAAAGGGATTGCGAAGGTGACGGACAAGCTGGTGCCGGTGATGTGTGTGACTTACATTGCGAGTTGTCTGGCGGTGCTGGCGGTGAATGCGGGGAATCTCGGGGCGGCGTTCGGGCGGATTATCAGTGAGGCGTTTGAGCCGCGGGCGGCGGTGACTGGCGGGATGCTGGCGGCGTTTGTGTGGGGGATGAGGCGTGCGACGTTTTCGAATGAGGCGGGGATCGGGTCTGCGCCGATTGCGCATGCGGCGGCGAAGACGCGGAAGCCTGCTTCGGAGGGAGTGGTGGCGCTGCTGGAGCCGTTCATGGACACGGTGGTGATCTGCACGATGACGGCGCTGGTGCTGTGTGTGACGATGCAGTTTGACGGGGACACTGGGAATTTTGCGCTGAACGGGCAGAATTTTTCGCTGGGCGGGAAGGATACCTCGACGGGTTTCGGGATTCAGATGACGTCGCTGGCGTTTGAGACGGTGCATTCGTCATTCCGGTATGTGCTGTTTGCCTGTGTGTTTCTGTTTGCGTTTTCGACGCTGATTACGTGGAGCTACTATGGATTGCAGGCGTGGCAGTTTCTGTTCGGGAAGTCGAAGATCATGGAGAACCTGTACAAGGTGATTTTCTGTCTGGTGATTGTGATTGGGTCTGCGGCGTCGATGGACAAGGCGATTGATTTTTCGGATGCGTCGCTGTTTGCGATGAGCATACCGAATCTGATAGGAGTGTATCTGCTGCTTCCGGTGGTACGGCGGGAGTATGCGGATTTTCTGGCTCATGCCCGTGCTGTAGACGCTGGTTCAGGCAAGTGATGCAAACCTTACAATTCCATCGATCGGCTGTTGTTTCCGCTGTGCTGGCGGCTTTGGCCGGGCTTTCTGTGGCGCAGGATTCCGGGCGTGCGGGCGGGGCGGCGAAGCCTGCGGCAGAGGAAGCGGCGGTGCCGCGGGCGATTCCTGCTAATGAGGTCGTTCCGCCGGAGTTGGTGGACAGCGAGGGGAATTACGAGCCGATTCCTTTGGAGACGGACATGGTGGTGCGGGTGCAGATCTTTCTGGATGAGCACAATCACGGGCCTGGGAACATTGACGGGAAGCTGGGTGAGTTCGGGAAGAAGGCGGCGTCGGTTTACAATCAGATCCGGGGGATACCGAAGGGGAATTATGCGAAGCTGATGGCGGAGGCGGCGGCGAAGGTGAGTGATCCGTACACGACGTATACAGTGGTGGAGGGGGATGGGAAGTTTGTGACGCCGAGCCTGCCGACGAAGCCGCAGTTGCAGGTGAAGGCGAAGTACATGGGTTACCGGAGCCTGCTGGAGTTTGTGGCGGAGCGGTACCACACGAGCGAGGAGTTTCTGCAGGCGTTGAATAAGAGCAACCTGTACGGGTTGAAGACGGGGTCGGTGGTGAAGGTGCCGAATGTGACCCCGTTCAAGATTGAGGATTTGCCGAAGCATCGGAAGTTCGAGAAGGACGAGATGCTGAGCAAGCGTGCGGTGGTGGTGGATATTGCGGCGCGGGTGGCGGTGTTTTTTGATGAAGCGAACAAGCCGTTTGCGAGTTTTCCGATCACGCCTGGGAAGCCGAAGTTCATTCAGTTCGGGGAGTGGAAGGTGACGAACATGGTGTCGACGCCGGAGTTCCGGTGGGACAAGTCGATGCTGGAGCAGGGGAAGCGGAGTGAGGAGGCCTATCAGTTACCGATCGGGCCCAACAGTCCGGTGGGGATTATCTGGACGGGGACGAGCCGCTCGGGGATCGGGCTGCATGGGACGGCGTCGCCGCACAGTATTGGCCGGAGTGAGAGTGCGGGGTGCATCCGGTTTGCGAACTGGGATGCGGTGCGGTTGCCGGAGTTGATCCGGCCGGGGGCGAGGGTGGTGATTCGGTGAGGGCGGGGCGAGTTTTTCGGGAGGTCCTTGAGGAGCAGAAGGGGCCGCGATTTTTCCAATGATTCAGCCTTCCTACGAGAAAACCGGTGCCGGGCGGCAGCCGGTGTATGTGATTGGACACCAGAATCCGGATACGGATGCGATTTGTTCAGCGATTGGGTATGCGGAGCTGCTGCAGCGGACGCGGTATCCTGATGCGGAGGCGGCGTGCTGCGGGGGATTGAATCCGAGGACGCGGTGGGTGCTGGAGCAGGCTGGGTTGGAGCCGCCGAAGCTGATCATGGATTTGCGGCCGACGGCGGAGATGATTTGTCGGGCGGATGTGGTGCAGGCGCGGGCGGACGAGACATTTCTGGATGTTTATCAGCGGATGGAGCAGGCGGACATCCGGAGTATTCCGGTGGTGGACGAGGGAGGGAAGGTGATAGGGATTGCGAGTGTTCAGGATCTGCTGCAGTTGCTGCTGCACAACGTGTCGGATCGGCTGCATGCGCGGCGGGTGCGGACGAACCTGGCGAACATTGCGCGGACTTTGGAGGCGCATATTGATTGCGGGACCGAGCTGGAGGTGGAGCAGGATTTTGTGCTGACGGTGAGTGCGTCGAGTGAGGAGACGGTGGACATGCGGCTGCATCAGTTTCCGGGTCGGGAGCTGGTGCTGGTGGTGGGGGACCGACCGGAGATTCACCGGCGGGCGCTGGAGTACGGCGTGCGGGCGATTGTGCTGACGAACAGTGCGCATCTGCCTGAGGAGTTGCTGGTGGTGGCTCGCGAGCAGGGGTGCACGGTGATTTCCTGTCCGCATGATACGGCGAGCACGACGCAGCTGATCCGGTGTTCTCGGCGGATTGCGGAGGCGGTGGACCGCGGGGTTCTGATGGTGGGGGCGAGGACGCACATTCACGGGATCCGTCAGGAGATTCAGCATTCGAGTCAGCCGTTGTTTCCTGTGATTCGTGAGGAAACGGGGCAATTGACGGGGGTGTTTTCGAAGTCGGATCTGCTGGAACCGCCGCGGCAGCGGTTGGTGCTGGTGGATCACAATGAGTTGTCGCAGGCGGTGCCTGGAGCGGCGGATGCGAACATTCTGGAGGTGATTGATCACCACCGGTTGAGCGGGAATCTGGTGTCGCGGGAGCCGATTCGGTTTATCAACGAGCCGGTGGGGTCGACG
>Ga0315899_10003923_pt1 | contig 16132 bp, 12 predicted proteins | sample LakEriMetagenome_2_FD_203518 | JGI IMG/M metagenome (GOLD analysis project Ga0315899, IMG submission 203518) | Freshwater fungal communities from buoy surface, Lake Erie, Ohio, United States - Buoy 4 MA112 | ecosystem: Environmental > Aquatic > Freshwater > Lake | place: USA: Lake Erie, Ohio... | reverse complement strand
AATACGCGACGCGTTCAACGCCCGTTGTGATGAATGGGCGGGTCTATATCGTATGCCGCGCGGAACCGGATACCAAGAAGGAAGGTGAAAAGACTGTTTGCCTCAACGCGGAGACGGGAGAGCTGATTTGGGAAAGTGTGCACAATATTTATTTGTCCGATGCGCCTTCAGAACGCGTTGGATGGGCGAGCGTGATTGCAGATCCTGAAACCGATCGTGTTTATGTCTTGGGGCTAGGGTGCACCTTCCAATGTCTGGACGGCAAGACTGGCAAGGTCGTTTGGGAGCATTCGATGCTCGAAGAGTACGGGATGCTATCCACGTACGGCGGTCGAACGAATTTTCCGACGTTGTTTGAGGATATGGTCATCATCAGTGGGGTTATGACGGGTTGGGACCAGACTGCGATCCCGGCTCATCGTTTCGTCGCGATGGACAAGAATACGGGCGCCGCTGTTTGGTTGATGAGCACGCGGGTTCGCCCTGAGGATACGACGTACAGTACGCCAATCTACACTGTTCTTAACGGACAAGCCGCAATGGTTCTCGGTGCTGCTGATGGTGCTATATATGCATTGCAGCCGCGAACGGGCAAAGTGATTTGGAAGTACCAAGCCTCCCCGCGTGGTTTGAATGTGGCTCCATTGATCGACGAGGGGATCGTCTACATGGGGCACGGGGAACAGAACGAAACCGATCGAACAATACTTGGTGCGGTGTTTGCATTCGATGGAAATACCTCCGGGGACATCGCGGAGGATAAGTTGCTGTGGAAGGTGCCTAAGAAGACCGTCAGCCGCAGTAGCCCAGTGAAGATTGGTAATCGGATTTACTTCGTGGACGATGGTAGCGCCATGTTCGGCGTGAACGCGAAGACTGGCGAAGTCGAGGTGGAAAAGAAGCTCGGCCGAAACATGTTCGGGTCCCCCGTGGTCTCCGGCGGAAAGATATACATCGGGGAGAACACCGGCAGAGTCTGGTGTTTGGAGCCGACGGATACGGAGATCAAGGTGTTGGGCCAAATGCGTCTCAACGACAATAGCGAGATCTTCGGATCCTTTGCCGCTTCGAACGGACGACTGTATCTGCCGACGAGCAAGGCACTTTACTGCATCGGAACTGCCGATGCGAAGCCCGCAGGCGACTTGAAATTGCCGGAGGTGCCTCAAGAGCCACCGGTGACCGACAAGGAGATCGCCCACATCCAAGTGTGTCCCGTGGAATTGTTGATGCAACCGGGACAAAGGGTTCGCCTACAAGTCCGCGGTTACAACAAAATCGGTCAGTTCGTGGGGCTGGTTCCTCAAGCAACTGTTGTTGCAGAAGGAGGGGGGCAGGTGAGCGACGATCACGTGTTTGTGCCCGGGGAGAGCCAGACAGGAACCGCGGTGATGCTCCAAGCTACCCACGGCGAGTTGAAGAGCACCGCGCGAGCTCGCATCGTGCCACCGCTTCCATGGACGTACGACTTTGAGGACAAGAAGGTTCCGCTTCATTGGAATGGGATGGCTTACCGGCATCAGCCTGCAGAGCTTCCCACCGGAGGAAACGGATTGGTAAAGATCAGCACGATTCCCCGTGGCACGCGTAGTCAAGGCTTCATCGGCTTGCCCAAGATGCACGACTACACGGTGCAAGCGGAGTTCTATGCGCTCGATACCAAGAACAAAGTTCCAACCACAAAGCTCCCGGACATGGGACTCGTGAACCAACGCTATACGCTCGCGCTCGAAGGAGCACAGAGGTTGCAGATTCGATCATGGGTGTCGTTGCTTGAGCAACGCTTTGCGGTCACCATTCCTTACGAGTGGCAAGCCAACACTTGGTACATCTTGAAGTTCCGCAGCGAGACGGCGGACGGCAAGGCAATTCTCAGAGGCAAGGTTTGGAAGAAGGGGGAGCAAGAACCCGCTGACTGGACCATCCAAGGCGAGGACCTGACGCCGAACCTAACAGGTAGTCCCGGATTGTTCGGAAACTCGACGGATGCCGAATTCTACGTCGACAATGTTTCCGTAGTTCCCAACCAATAGTAACTACCCATAGCCCTTTACCCATCGCCATTGAATTGATCGATACCGCGAATGAGCGACATCAACAAACGTCTTTACATTGAAACCGTCGGCTGTCAGATGAATGTTCTCGACAGCGAGATGGTGGTTGCTGCGCTCAGGAAGCATGGGTATGGATTGACTCAGACTCCGGCGGATGCGGATGCGGTGCTCTTCAATACCTGTTCGGTGCGAGAGCATGCGGAGGAAAAGGCTTATAACAATCTTCTCCGCCTGAAGCAGTTAAAGCTAGCAAACCCAGAGATGGTGATTGGGGTGATGGGGTGCATGGCGCAGAAGGACCAACAGGGTATCTTCGATCGTGTACCGTTTGTGGACATGGTTGTGGGGCCTGGGCAATTGCATCGGATTCCCGAGATGATCGCCAAGGTTCGGGAGGGGGAAAAGCATCAGCTGGCAGTGAGTCTGTCTCGTCGCGATGGCAACACGGATGACATCAAGCGATCGCATGAGACCTTTGATCCGCTTCGCGATCCACAGATGCGGCCATCTCCCGCGCAAGCTTACCTTCGCATCCAGATCGGTTGCGATAAGTTTTGCACCTACTGCATTGTTCCGATGACGCGAGGGCCGGAGCAAGGTCGACCGCCCCAGCAGATCGTTGCCGAGGCGGAAGAACTGGCACGGCAGGGGGCGAAGGAGATCACGCTCTTAGGCCAAACAGTGAACTCTTACAAATGGGTTGACGGGGAGCGGACAACGAAGCTTGCAGACCTTCTGGAAATGCTTCATCCGATCGATGGCATTGAGAGAATCAAGTTCGTCACCAATTATCCGAAGGACATGACCCGGGAGTTGCTCGAGACGGTTCGGGACCTCCCAAAATGCGTGCCGTACCTTCATGTTCCTGCCCAAAGTGGGAGCGACACCATTCTTAAACGGATGAAGAGGGGTTATACGACGGCAGACTATTATGCCATGATGGATCGCATCGGCGAGATCCTTCCGGGGGCAGCCGTATCGAGCGATTTCATTGTCGGTTTCTGCGGTGAGACCGAGGAAGAGTTCCAAATGACCGTGGATATGGTCCGGCGTTGCCGCTTCAAAAATAGCTTTATCTTCCAGTACAGTGTGCGACCGGGAACAAAGGGTGCGGATTTGTATGCGGATGATATTCCCGAGGACGTAAAGCACCGGCGGAATTTGGAGTTGCTGGAAGTTCAGAATCAGATCTCCCTCGAGGATAACTTGCCGTTTCTAGGTAAAACGGTGGAGGTGCTCGTCGAGGGGCCCAGCAAATGGTCGGTCCGCAAGGGGCAGACTGGGGATCTACGGCAGATGACTGGCCGGACTCGATGCGACCGAATCTTGGTTTGGGATGGCCATATGCGTCAGACGGGTGAGATTCTTCCCGTAAAAGTGACCGACGTCTTCGCATTCACGATGTTCGGAGCGGTGGAGACCAAGGAAGTGGTACCGGAGTTGGTTCAGTTGGGTATTTAACACCCGCTTATTTCTTACAAGCACTTCTTGATTGCTTCCTCCCGTCGGATCCCGTCGGATCGGTCCGTGAGGACTTGCGTCCCTTTGGGTTTGGTGCCCGTTTCTCGACTTTAGCGATCGCTGGTTCGACTCGCAAAATCGATACAACCTGCAAAGTCTTTCCGGTGAATTGACTGGAACCGCGCATTTTACCCGACTCAACTATTTTTCCTGTTTCATTCTTCTTCACCAGTCGATTTATGTCGCCTGTTGGGTATTGGTTTCCTGGTACATCGGGTCAATCGCCGTGATGGCTGGTTGCTCCGGTCTCGTCAAGTACGCCCTCGAGTCACATCGGGGAGACAAGTCGCCCCTTGGTGCGTCGACGCTGGTCAAAGTAGCCGCAACTACTTTGGCGATGCGTCGAGTTCGCGAGGGCGTCCAGGGACGAGACCCACCTGAGCAAATTTGTTGGCGGCCGTTAGGCATCGCTGGCTCTGGTGGCTTGGTTACCAAACGCACAACGACAACGGAGTGACGAGTTAGCAGAGCGTCGCCTCGTTCGATACTAGTGTCCTGCGTGGTACTGCAAAAGTTCTAGGGAGAATGGAACAATGAGAAAGCTTTTGGCTCTGCCAGCCCTTGCGGGTCTTTTGTCCGCTTTTGGTGCTGGAGCTGCTCATGCTGCATATGGCGGCGCGATCAGCTATGAAAACTGCGGTTGTAATGTCGTGGATCCTTGTGGCCCATCGACCTACACCGTTATGAAGACTGTGAAAAAAGTTGTATACGAGAACGAAACGGTCAACGCCACCAAAATGGTGAACCAACTCGTGTACGAAGACAAACAAGTTCAGCGAGTTCGCTACGAGCGTGAACAGCATCAGCGTGAAGTTTCCTACACGGTCAATGTACCTGTACGTGAAACCCACACTGGCGTTCGTAACTACACCGTTCGCCGACCTGTCTATGAAACTCGTACCAAGCAAGTGACCTACAACGTCTCTCGCCCAGTGTACGAAACACACAGCAAGGTTGTGAACTACACGGTGATGGTTCCCGTTCGTGAAACCCACGAAAAGGTGATCAACTACACGGTTCGCCGACCTGTTTACGAGACCAAGACCAAGACCGTTAACTACACAGTGATGACCCCTGTTCGTGAAACACACGAAAAGGTGATCAATTACACCGTGATGAACCGGGTCATGGAAGCTCGTGAGCAAGTGATCAACTACAAGGTTATGGTTCCCGTTACCGAAACCCGTGAGCGCACGGTCAACTACACGGTTACCAAGCCTGTCAACTACACCAAGACTGTTACGGTCAAGGGTGGAAGCTGGCAAACAGTTGAAGAAGAAGTTCCAGGTGCTGTCGTTCGCCGAACCGTTCGCGAACCAGGTACATGGACATTCGATGCTTCGACCTGCCGAAACGTTTATTGCCCAGGTGAGTGCCGAGTCGAGTGCGTACAGTGCCCACCGAAGAAAGTATGCAAGAAGGTTTGGGTTCCAACTTGCGAAGAGAAGACCATCAACTGCGTCAAGTATGAAACCGAATGCCTGACCAAGGTTGTTCCGTACACCGTTACCAAGTGCGTTCCAGAATGCCGCACCAAGACGGTTACCTACAACGTTTGCAAGCTGGTTCCAGAGTGCCGCAGCAAGACGGTTACCTACACCACCTGCAAGATGGTTCCAGAATGCCGATCGAAGGAAGTTTCCTACACGGTCTGCAACTGGGTATGCGAGCCAAAGACCAAGGTTTGCACCTACACCACCTGCAAGATGGTTCCAGAATGCCGTCAAAAGACCGTTTGCTACAAGACCTGCAAGATGGTTTGCGAACAACGAGTTAAAGATGTTTGCTACACCGTTTGCAACTGGGTTTGCGAGCAAAAGAGCTGCCCATACACCTACACGACCTGCAAGATCGTGAAGGAGTGCCGCACCAAGATGGTTCCATACACCGTATGCAAGCCAGTGACCTACTGCGAAACCATCAAGGTTGCGAAGTGCGTCAAGACCTGCGTTCCTTACACCTACACCCGATGCGTTCCTAAGGTTGTCTGCGAAGAAGTTCCAGTGACCGTTAGCTGCGATCCATGTGCAGGTGCCGGAATCGGTGGTGGTCGTCTCGGAAACGGTCTCTTCGGTGGTAACGGCCTGTTCAACGGTCGCCTCCGAAACCTCCTCCGAGGTCTCCGATGCCACGGCGGTTGCCACAGCCACAGCGGCTGTGCAGCTGCAAGCAGCGGATGCGATGCAGCTCCAAGCTGCGGATGCGCTTCCTAATTAACAACCTGAGTTCGGATGGACTCGTGAGTGAAAAGCCTGGCTCTGTTCGCTAGACTCGCTCCCGAGGACAACCAAAACTCGGCAACAATAACTACGAACGGCCGGTGTCTTACGACGCCGGCCGTTTTCGTTGAAGCCCGTGCAAAACCCATCAGCATGGATTCGCAACGTCCTTTTGCGAAACGAGTGCATCCGCCAATGACGTCGCCGAACTTCTCTGCAAAAGGTTTGGTGGAAACGCGTGGTGGAAACGCGTGGTGGAAACGCGTGGTGGAAACGCGTGGTGGAAACGCGTGGTGGAAACGCGTGGTGGAAACGCGTGGTGGAAATGCGTGGTGGAAACGTGCAGTGGAAACGTGCAGTGGAAACGTGCAGTGGAAACGTGCAGTGGAAACGTGCAGTGGAAACGTGTGGTTGCACCATGTGGTTGCACTCGCGGGCCAGAGTTCCCTCATCATCCCTGGTGCGAGCCCTCTCGGGCCGTCAAAACAACCTTTGTGCAAGTCGTCAGAACCCCCTCTTTAGGACTGCTTTGTAGCCGGGGTCGGCCAAAAAACGCAACTTTTTTTAGGCTCCTTTTGGGCGACATGTACGCCACCGTAACCATGTTTTTTCAAGTTTTCGCGACACCTTGGGGCCGGTTGGTAACCTACCGCTGAGTCGAGACTTAGTGGTTGTGGCGGTTTTGCTAGCCTTGGGGTTGGCGATTCGTGCGCGGGAAGAATTTTGACGCAACCTGGGTACTTTTTTGGGCGATGCAATTTGGTGTGGGAGGCCGCGGAGCGGTTGAACGGTAGGGACTCGTCCCTATACTGACCCCACTTATCGGACGCCGTCCGAGTTTGCCCAGTCGGCAAATCTTCGCCGATCGATTCCAACGATCGCCCCGAGGAATGCGGACTGACTAGATGTTGCCTCCTCGATTTTTGTAGGGCAATTTCGGACGGTGCGTGCTGGTAAGCTGCAATGCCGGCTATGGATCAGCTGGCAACGAGAAGGACCTCGCAGCACAGTACGACTAGTTTTTACTTGTCCCAAACACGGAAAGGGGGTCCCAACATGTTGCACGTTGCAACTTTGGCACTGGTGTTCGTTTTGAATGGATCGGGATTGGCAAGTGACAGCGACTCTGGCAAACCGCCGGTCGTCGTCGACGAGCCCGAGCAATTGACCTATGAGGCTGCCTATCGCAAGGCTCAGGAGGAAAAGAAGCCGTTGGTGGTTTTGGTGGGTGCCGATTGGTGCCCGGCTTGCAAAACCATGAAATCCGATACCATCGCCTCGATGAAGCAGTCGGGGGAACTCAAGGAAGTCATCTACACCCAACTCGACAAAGATGCCAATCCGGAATTGGCAGATCAAGTGATGCAGGGCAAAATGCTCCCGCAACTGGTCGTTTTCTGCGAAAGCGAAACCGGTTGGAAGCGATTCTCCCTCACGGGCATGCAAACGCAGCGACGGGTCAAGGAATTGATTCGGAAAGCTTCTGAAGTTTTGCCCCAGCGGCGTTAACGAAACGCCGGCACTCTGTAAAATAGCTGTCATGTTTCTCGATCAATTCAAAAGCTTTGTGCGGGAGAATGTTCCTCTCGCGCCCTACACTTGGCTCCAACTCGGCGGAAATGCAAGATTTTTCGCCGAACCGGCGGACGTTGAGCAACTGCAACGATTGGTGGCCGAAGCGACTCGCCTAGCGATAGGGATCCGACTCCTAGGCGGGGGCTCCAATGTCCTCGTCAAGGATTCCGGGTATGAAGGCTTGGTGATCCAGCTGATAGCACCCGCTTTTCAAAAGATCAGTTTCCAGGGGAGTCGAGTGACCTGCGGTGGTGGGGTGAGGCTATCTCACCTCGTGACTGCGTGCGTCGCCCAAGGCCTCGCGGGCGTTGAACACTTGGTTGGTATTCCAGGTACTGTCGGGGGAGCACTTCGAGCCAACTCAGGTACGGAAGAGGGTGACATCGGTCATGCGGTTCGCGAAGCGAAAATGCTTCGGCGAAACGGCGAACTTGTCGATGTTACCGGAAACCAACTCGCCTTCTCGCATCGTCGAAGCAGTTTGGATGAAGTCGCGATCTTGGAAGCAACCCTTGAATTGCAACCGGGCGATGTGAAGTACTTGACCAAACGTGAGCAAACATTCTGGATTCTCAAGCGTTCGCGGCAGCCTAACCATCCCACCCGTTCCGCGTTAGCATTCATCGATCCCGATGGTGAGTCCGCCGGTGAACTCATTCACAGAACCGGGTTCTCCGGCCTCATCGTTGGTTCCGTTCAGATGAACGCAACGTACCCCAATTACATCACTGCAGGAACTGGTGCTACGGCCGATCAAGTTCTCCAGCTGCTTGAAAAAGTGAGGTTGGGGGTTTACGAAAAAACCGGTGTGCGACTGCAACACCACCTCGCGGTTTGGTAGCGAGCCATTGGCGACCATTAAAGCGTGGCCGCGGAAAAAGTCACCCTGTCGTGCGCTGCCGAACGACCACTTCGGTGCATGTTCTTATTCCGGCTGTCGTTCGTGCCCTACCCTTGCTCAGTCCCGATAGTACGGTGCTCGCGCTCGATCGTAGTGACGCTCGATTGCAGCATTCCACGCGGCTCAATTCACGAACAGGATGGATTTTCGGATCGGGAGGGTGGTGAACCACGGGCACCGACGCCGAAATCCAATCGGATTCAAGAGCTTGCGGTCTGGTAGGGATTACGGAGTGTACCGACTCGATAGTACCCAGAGTCGATCGCCGAGGCCCGCTTTGAGATGTTCCGCAGTTTCCGCATCGATCGCCACGAGCTCTTGTTGGTTCGAAACCCCCTCGCTTTCGTAATAGCCTAAAGTGCACTGAAACCTCGGGTTTTCCGTGCTGATCAAACTCTTCCGTGTCGATTCTCCATCGTGAGGGACTCGCTTCTCCTGGGTTCCGTCCATTCCCGATTCGAGAATCCGACCTAAAACGCATGGACGAGTGCTGCGGACTGCTGCGATCTCCCGAGTGTTGCAATGGACGACTGCGCCCGCGTCGAAGATGTCGACCAAGTCCTTCTGCACGAAGCCTTGTCGCTTCAGCATTTCCAGTGCAGGTTGCGTCTGGTTGTGAACCTTGCCAATCGCCGCGATAGCGTCATCGGGCATCAGTTCCAAGTATATGGGGTACTTGGGCATCAAGTCTTCGATGAACTGCTTGTTGATCATCGATAGGGCATCGGCTCGAGGGAAATCGATGGGGAAAAAATGAGAGCCGATTGCGTTCCAAAACGGACTCTCTCCATGTTCGTCTTGGTACCCCCTCATTTCTGCGATGGTTTCGTTTGCAAATCGTTTCAGGTGCGCCGACATGTACATGAAGCGGGACAAGCTCAATAACTTTCCTCCCCCGCATCCTCGAAAATCGGGGAGAAGGAAGAGCCCACCAAGTTCGGTCGGCCCATTGTGGATCTTGATCAAGTGCAAAGCCCGGATTTCTCGCGATTGTTCAAGCAACGCAGACGTGTGGATCTCACTAACCACGCGGTATGCGTAAAAAGGTTCATATCCGCCTGTTTTCGAAAAAATGCAGGAGGTACCCACGAGCTTTCCCGAATCCGAATCCTGCATGACAAAGACATACGGAGCACCCTCTGGATGCTCCTGCGTCCGGCGAAACGCGAAGTGGGAACGCTCGATCCGATCCGCGAGTTGCTCTTGATCGATCTTCAAGGACGTCATGCCCGTGCTGGCGTGTCCTATCAATTCCCAAAGGGAGTCGAGGTCTGCGGTCGATGCTTCGCGAACGATGAGCGCCATAGGCTACTCCTCGAAGAGGTGACGTGAATCGTTGCAAGCGCAATCGGCGTTGACGCTTGTGAAGGTCGGTCCTCGGGCAAGCCGCTAAGGTGCCCGCTTGCGAAGTTTTCTTTGCAAGGATCGCCGATGGATCCCGAGTCGCCTCGCTGCTTCCGAAATATTGTTGCTGCAGTCGGCAAGCACTCGATGGATGTGCTCCCATTCAGCTTGAGCCAACGTCGGGACGGGGATTTCTTCGTCCGTCTCAGGCATGTCCACCTCGGCGCCGCCTCGTTTAAAGGCCGACAGAATATCGTCGACATCGGCAGGCTTTGGTAGAAAATTGACTGCCCCTAACTTGATCGCGTCGATCGCGGTGGAAATGCTCCCGAATCCGGAAAGGATCAAAACCAAGACGTCTGGATTGATCTCCTTGAGATCGCTGATCAACGTCAGGCCGGGGCGACCGGGCATCCGCAGGTCAACCACCGCAAGTTCCGTTGGATTCCGACGGTAAACTTCGACCGCTTCGTCGCAGTTGCTGGCGAGTTCCACCCGGTACCCTCGCTCTTGGAATGCTTCGGCGAGCCTGTCGCGAAGGATCGTGCTATCGTCAACAAGCATGATGCTCGAGTACTGAGCGTTCGAATCCGGTTCCATGATCGTAGCCTATGGGGGAGATATTGCTTGACTCACTCTATTCTAGTCTGTTTTTCCGGGGGTGTGGCGTCGGATCGAGGACTCTTTCTAGACACCACCTAGAACACTGACCACCCAGAACACTGACCACCTAGAACACGGACCAGCGAGAGCGAAGATCAACCGGATGGCGAGGAGAATCGCGTTGCCGGAAAAAGGCCGTAGGTAAAGGGCCATTAGAATGCTGCCACGCGCGCTTCGACGGCCCCGGAACGCGGTTCCAAAGCAACGCATGTTCAGGAGGGGCGAACCGTAGCGCCGTTGTGGTGCTCCTCGTAGAGATTTCGCAGCCCGACCATCTCAACCTGAACCTCGGCCAGGGCTCGATTCCCCATCCACGCCACGTACCGGTCGAGGGTGCCAGGCAGATCGATCACCATTTTCTCGGCTGTCCACTCCAGAACACGCGCCCCTTCCGGCAAGTCGTCTCGATCGAACTCGGCAGCCTTTTTCGCGGTGAGGCGATGCGTTTGCCGGATCGATGATAACAGTCCGCTGTGAACGACTTTGCCGGATCGCAGGATGGCAACACTGTCGCAGATCTCTTCGATTTCACTCAGAACGTGGGAGCAAAAGGCAACCGTCGAGCCACGATCTCTCGCTTCACGTACCAGTTCCAAAACGATAGAGCGAACCGTTGGGTCGAGGTTGGCCGTGGGTTCGTCGAGGACAATCAGTGGGCTCGGGCAACTCATCACGCAGCAAATTGCCAGCTTTTGCCGCATGCCGGTCGACATGAAGGCAACCCTTCTCGATAGATCCAGATCGAGTCGCTTTGCGATGGAATTTGCCAAGCTCCGGTCTCCGCGAGGATGCACGGAGGTAAAGAATTGAAGGCAGTCCGCACCTCGCATCAAGCGAAAAAGTTTGGATTCGGCAGGCAGATAGCTGACGCTCCGACGGACTTCTAAACTGTTGCGAATGCAATCCACACCACCGATCGTCGCTCGGCCAGATGTCGGTTTCAAATAACCGAGCAAGCATCGAATCAAGGTGGTTTTGCCAGCCCCATTGGGGCCGAGCAATCCAAAAATGGAACCGGGCTTCACCGAGAGAGTGCATCCGCTGAGCGCGAAAAACTCTCCGTAGCGTTTCACCAAGTTATCGACGTGGAGTAATTCAGAGGACACAGCGCGCGCTCAATTTGATCTAGCGGTCAGGGTAGATTGAAACAGAAACTCGAATGGGAATGGTATGGGAGCTAAACGGTGCAGACGCAACGGTTGACCCATGGTGCACCGTTCCCTGGACATGGTAGGGGATCCAACGCGAGAGCCTAGGTCGACATCGGTCGTTTTTACCGATTTTCGGGCGGGGTTTCGCAAATACGGTTTTGAGCAAACCTGCACTTCGGTGATGGCTTGAGCCTATTTTCGAAAATTCCAATGGTTAGGCACGGCATTTGTTTAGTTCGGTTGGTGCACGCGAAGAAGGAAACGAGGACGCTACCACTCGCGATGCTGGCGGCGTCGAGAAGAAGTCTGTTCGGAGGCTAGAAAAATGTTGTTTCGAAATTGGATGGGGTTGGGGCTTGGGCTCACCGTTGGAGTATTCAGCATGGGCGTTGGATTATCCGACGCGAAAGCGGATCACAATCGTTTTCGCGCGCCAACACACTGCGCTCCCTCGCATCATCACGGGCATGGGTATGGCTACGGCGGTCCAGTGATCAGTAACCGGCCGATCATCGTAACTCCGTTTGCGTACGGTCGGCCGCTTGGCTACGGCAATTACGGCAACGGCAATTACGGATCCTACTACGGGAATTTCAATAACGGTTTTAACAACGGTTATTATGGGAATGGTTTTAATGGCGGAGGGTTCAATGGCGGAAACTGGCCGGTTGGACCGTCGTTCGGTGGTGGTGGATTTCCAAGCGGTCCATCGTACGGTGGTGGTTGGGGGATCTCGATCTACGGTCGCTAAGCCGAAAGTGATTGCTGGTCGTTTCAATACCGCTACGGTTCATGCTCTCTCCATGGATGCTGGAAGTTTCGAACGAAGCTTCCAGCAACGGGAGGAAGGGTGACGATCTGCGAGATGCAGAGTTTTGCCGCGAGGGTAGATCTCGCTTTGGCGACACAATCGATACATCGGGCGCGATGGTGTCGGTGACCTAACCAGGCTCGTCCCTATTCGCTTGAAGTGCACGCGAATAGGGGGTACATTTTTCCTTTTAGGCGAAGTGTGCGGGTTCGCGGCGTACCATGGCATCGGATGAATCAACAAGCCAACCCATTCGGTACTACGGTCAGCGGGACCTCTGGGGTCTGGGGCAACTTCGAGAAGGCTGGCAATCGCGAGAGCTGCTTTACAGTTTCTTTCTGCGCGATCTGCTGATTCGATATAGGCAGGTTTTTGTCGGTGTCTTGTGGGTGCTTATCCAGCCATTGATGAGCACGTTGATTTTTTTAGCATTGTTTTTCGTTCTGGGTGCAAACCGAACTGATTCGGGCGAAGTTACATCGACTTGGGCCTATGCTCCGATCATTCTGGTCGGAATGCTTCTTTGGCAAATGGTGAACAACAGCTTGCGCGATGCGACAGGTTCGCTGGTCAACTACCGGCATGTGGTTACCAAGATCTATTTTCCGCGAATGCTTTTGCCGCTATCAAGCCTACTGTGTGCCGTATTTGACATGCTGGTCGGGTCGGTCCTTATTCTTCCGGTCTGTTATTTTTCGGGTGTAACGATCCACTGGGATACAGCGATCCTCGCGTTGGTCGCTGCTCTATGGTTGGTAGTTTTTTGTTTTGGTTGTATTCTCTGGCTGTCCGCCCTCAACGCCCATTATCGCGATGTCGGATACGCTTTGCCCTTCGTTCTGCAAATTGGGATGTTTGTGTCGCCTGTCGTTTATGGCACGGAGAAGATTCGACATCTGTTAAGCCCTTGGTTGTTGGTCGCGTACGAATCCAATCCGGTTGCCGCAACGATTTCACTTGCGAGGTACGGATTGTTCGGGTTGCCCATGCCGAGCGTTATCGGGATGATGCTGGCTCTTGGTGTGACCCTCGGGTTGGTGGTCTCAGGTCTCTCTTGGTTCCAGCGGGCAAACCAATGGATTGCAGATAGGATCTGATGAAACCGATGGACGCATCGCACAACACCACGATCCATGTCGACAGAGTTTCCAAGCGGTTCCGATTGGGATCGGGGAGCGAGTACAGTCGGCTCACGGAGGTGATCGCATCGAATGCAAAAAATTGGCTAAAACGCAATCTGTGGCGTACGGCTACGGATGTCGCCATCGACGCGCGCCGTCGGGACGATGAGCGATTTGAGGGAAATGATTTTTGGGCGCTCCGCGATGTCAGTTTTTCCATCGCCCACGGAGAGGTGGTCGGCGTCGTCGGGCACAATGGAGCCGGAAAAAGTACACTTCTGAAGATCCTATCGCGGATCGTTACCCCAACATCAGGGCGTGTTGGAGTGCGCGGGCGCGTTGGCAGTTTGCTCGAGGTTGGAACGGGCTTTCACCCGGAACTGACCGGTCGCGAGAACATTTACCTCAACGGTGCGATCCTGGGGCTGAAACGCTCCGAAATAAAAAGGCGTTTCGAGCAAATCGTCGAATTTGCAGAGATCTCGCCTTTTTTGGACACGCCTGTAAAACGTTATTCCAGCGGAATGACGGTGCGATTGGGTTTCTCCGTTGCCGCTCACCTGCAGCCGGACGTCCTGATCATCGATGAAGTGCTCAGCGTTGGCGATCAAGCCTTCCAGCGCAAGTGCATGGGTAAGGCATCGGAGTTAGGGAGCGAAGGGCGAACCGTGCTCGTCGTATCACACAATCTGGCCGCGATATCCAACATGTGCTCGCGCGCGCTATTGATCGATGCAGGGAGACTTGGAATGGATGGCGCTCCGAGCCAAGTCATCGAAAGGTACCTGCATTCCATGAACTCGATGGATGGGCTCGTGGAATGGGGGGAACGGGAGGCGCCGCAATCAACGATGGTTCGACTACGCCGTGTCGCCGTGTGTGGCACGGTATCGGAAACCCCGACACCTCAAGTCGATATCGATCGAGAAATCGAGTTGGTGGTCGAGTACGATGTCTTGGAGTCCGATGCGATTAATTGCGTACAGATCCATTTGCGCGATGAAACAGGCGTGTTTGTGTTTTCGTCAGCGAACGCACCGTCGATGAACTCAGGTAGCGACAGGACGTTTGGTCGACCACTTCAGCGAGGGCGATATCGGACTGTTTGCCGGGTTCCTGCTAACTTTCTAAACGATTCCAGATATCTCGTAAGCGTTTTTTTGGGGCCCGAGGTAGGTCAGCCTACCATTGCATGCGATTCGGTTTTGTCGTTTGTCGTGCATGACACGGGAGCGATGCGACGCGAATATCTCGGGTCCTGGTATGGCCCTGTGATTCGTCCACGCTTGGACTGGTCGACGGAATCACTTGGATAGAGTTGCTACAGCTGGCGAAAATGCCGGTCGAGGTCGAAGCGATTCGTTGATGGCTTTCCATTCGGCCAGCGCTTCCCACCATTTCTCGATCTTCCGAAACGAGATCGAAACAGCTTCGGACAACTTTTTCAGATCGCTCAGCGGTTTGAAGAGTAATCCTTCCGCCCCGAGCGATGTAGAACGCAGAACAGTCTGCATCGATACCATCCCTGTGCACATGGTGACTTGGATCCCAGAATCCCTGAGTTTGATCTCACGCAGCAGTGTGAGGCCGTCTTTGCCGGGCATGTCAATGTCCAGAAGCACCACCCTCGCACCACTTCGCAATAATGCCTCCATCGCTTTGCTGGGATCTTGGACGCTCACAACCTCATACCCTTCCTTTTGAAGATGGTATGCGGCCAACTTCAAAAAATCAGGATCGTCGTCGATGTGGAGGACCAATTTGCGAACTTGAGTCATGGGATACTCGCATGCCGGAAAAAAATGTGATCTAAAAAATTGTCGTTTCCAAGAGAGGCTTTCTAGTCCCTAACGTTGGGGCATTTGGAATCATCGATACCTGGCGTGCTACGCCCTTGGGCTGCAGCGTTTACCGCTCGAGCACACCCGAACACACCCGATCCGGAAACCAATAGCCACATCAGCGTTTGCCGAAGTTTTCGGGGTTTTCGGATAGGTGTTGCGAATCCGCGGAAAGCAAACTTTCTCGCAGGTCGCCACGGTGACACTCAAGAATACGTCCAATAAATCGGGAGACGGGTAAAGAATCTCACGAAACGTTTACACAGCGAACGTTGGAGATATTGTCCTAAGTCACTGACGGAAAAAGGGTTGTGATTTAGCTTGTCTAGCTCGGATTCGGAAAACTAATAGTGTGCGATTAACGAAAAAGCCGCGTATATCGAAAACAGGACAAGAAAGTCCTGTTTTCGCATCGGTCGTTGCGTAATTAGCGAGCGCTGGTCTTCCCCGTTGAATCGAGCGAGCGGTTTGGCGTCGTTGCGTTTTCAGGGGCATCGCTCTGTGTCCTGATGGGCGCTAATGCGAAGTGGTTCGACAGTGGTCTGATGACGAAGGTATCTTAGTGGCACCTTTGATTCACCTCAGGAGTTACCCATGTCCGAGCAACACGACCCCATTAATGATCCCTTGGCTCCCCGCCAATCGTTTCTGCCCTTGGAGACTCTGGGAGCGAATCCAACGGGAAATGCATTTGATGGACACGATCAAACTGTAGACGGCGGTTTGGTCGACAACGAGCATTTTGATTTTCTTTTGGATCAGAGCGATGAAAAGATCGTATCCTCGGACGACGAGGATTCCTTCCTGCCTGTCGATGCTTTCCAGCAAGTCCCCTTGGAAGACCGCGATTCGTTTATCGTCTTAGCCTTGGTTCCTGGCATCGGTCCGAAAACGATGTTACGGCTTCTGGAAGCATTTTCATCCGCAGGCG
>Ga0315899_10003921_pt1 | contig 16133 bp, 20 predicted proteins | sample LakEriMetagenome_2_FD_203518 | JGI IMG/M metagenome (GOLD analysis project Ga0315899, IMG submission 203518) | Freshwater fungal communities from buoy surface, Lake Erie, Ohio, United States - Buoy 4 MA112 | ecosystem: Environmental > Aquatic > Freshwater > Lake | place: USA: Lake Erie, Ohio... | reverse complement strand
TGCGAGCGCATCGATCCGCGCGAACAGCGTCTGATAGTCGCCCGCTAGCGCTGCGTTGACATGGCGGCGCCAGCGCCCGTCCGCATCCTCCTGCGCCTCCAGCGCGTTGATCGGGACGTCCAGACACGCCTCCGCCTGCGGCCGCGCGCCGACGCACCAGCCCTCGAGGATCAGCAGCCGCGTGGCTTCAGGCGCGCGCGGCCATTGTGCCTCCGGCACCCTGTCGTCCCTTGCCTTGTCGAAGCGCGGCAGGGGCACAGGCTGGCCCTGCGCCAGTGCGTCTATCACCGCCAGCCCCAGCGGCACATCGTGCGTGCCCGGCACCCCCCGTGTACGCAGCAGCGGATGAACCTCCGCCGCCAGCCGCTCCCGCGCAGCCAGGGGAAGGTAAAGATCGTCGATCGACAGCACGGCGCACCGCACCCCGTGCGTGGCCATCCGCGCCTCGATTCCCAACGCTACCGTCGATTTGCCGCTGCCCTGCGTCCCCGCAATGCCCAGCACCGCCAGCCCCCTGTGCCGCTCCAGCAGCCGCTCCGCCAGCTTCGCCACGGCCTCAAGCGCGGCCGACGCCGCCACGGTCAGCGCGCCGCCACCAGCAGCTTGTCGATCTTGCGCCCGTCCATATCGACGATCTCGAACCGCCAGCCCTGATCCTCGGCAAAGTCGCCCACTTCGGGCAGGCGCTTGAGCAACCACAGCACATGGCCCGCGACCGTCGCATAATCGCGGTCTTCCGACAGGTCGATGTCGATCCGTGCGGCCAGCTGGTCGATCGGCATCTGGCCCGACACCAGCAGGCTGCCGTCCTCGCGCTCCACCACGTCCGGCTCGTCATAGGCGTCGCGGTCGGAGGCAAAATGGCCCGCGATGGCGGACAGCAGGTCGGCGGGCGTCACGATCCCTTCGAAATGACCATATTCGTCATGGACCATCACTATCGGCACATCGGATTTGCGCAGCACTTCCAGCGCGTCCATGGCATCGACCTGATCGGGCACGATCTCCGCGCGCCGCATCAGCGTTTCCATCACCAGCGGCTCGCCCCGGAACAGCGCGGTCATGATATCGCGCGCCTGCACGATGCCGATAATGTCCTCCACCGAACCCCGGCCCACCGGCAGGCGGGTGTGCGGCGTCGCCAGCAGCTTGGCGCGGATCGTTTCCTCGTCCGCGCCGATGTCGATCCAGTCGACGTCCATGCGCTGCGTCATCACCTCGCGCACGGGCCGGTCGGCCAGCCGCACGACGCCCGATATGATCGCGCGCTCGCTTTCCTCGATCACGCCCGACCGGCTGGCTTCCGCCACGATCAGGTGCAATTCCTCGGCCGTCACATGGCTTTCCGATTCCCGCGCCAGCCCCAGCGCCTTGAAGATGAGGCTGCTCGACGCGTCCAGCACCCAGACGATGGGGGCGGTTGCCCGCGCGATCCATTGCATGGGGCCGGCCACGAACATGGCGATGGGTTCGGGCGCGCGCAGCGCGAATTGCTTGGGCACCAGTTCGCCGACGATCAGCGAGGCGTAGGTGGTAAGGCCAATCACCAGCGCGAAACCCAGATTTTCGGCCAGGTTGGGGGAAAGGCCCAGGCCCGCGAGCCGCTGACCCACTGGCCCGCCCAGGCTCGCGCCTGAATAAGCGCCCGTGCCGATGCCGATCAGGGTAATGCCGATCTGGACGGTGGACAGGAACTTGCCGGGATCGGCGGCCAGCGCGAGCGCCGATCGCGCGCCCTTGCGCCCCGCCTTCTCCATCGCCTGCAGCCGGGGCTTGCGCGCGGACACGACGGCCAGCTCGGACATGGCGAACACGCCGTTCATCGCCACCAGCACAAGGATGATGACGAGGTCTGCCCAGGGAAAGGGCGTTGGATTGGGTGGGGGGATCGTGGCCATGGCGGTCAGCGAATCGCTATAACCGCTATTCTTTCAATTTCACAACATCGCCATCAGCAAGAGTTCAGTTCGGGAGTGGAACAAAGCCGTTCGCTCGGCCTTTTTGACGGCAGCGCGATAACAAGGGACACGCATCATGAAGATTTCTCACCGCATCATCGGCGTGGCTGGCCTCGCTGCCATGCTCGCCACCACAGCCGCCTGCACGACCGATCCCAACACGGGCGAGCGACGCGTGTCGAAGGCGGCGATCGGCGGCATCGGCGGCGCGCTGGGCGGCTATCTGCTGGGCGATCTGGTCGGCGGCCGCCGCGACCGGACCGAAAAGATCCTGGGCGCTGGCATCGGCGCCGTCGCGGGCGCGGGCATCGGCGCCTATATGGACGCGCAGGAACGCAAGTTGCGGGAGGATACCGCCGGCACTGGCGTCGACGTGATCCGGGACGGCGACAACCTCCTGCTGCGCATGCCCTCGGGCATCACCTTCGCCTATGACAAGGCGGACGTGCAGCCGCAGTTCCAACCGACGCTGAACGATGTCGCGTCGGTCCTGTCCCAATATCCCAAAACCTATATCGACGTTTATGGCCACACCGACAGCGACGGGTCGGATGCCTATAACCAGACGCTGTCGGAACGGCGCGCGCAGTCGGTCGCCAATTATCTGGTGGGCAAGGGTGTCCAGTCGGCCCGCATTGCGACTCGCGGCTTTGGCGAGACGCAGCCGATCGCCTCCAACGCGACGGAGGAAGGGAAGGCCGCCAACCGCCGCGTCGAAATCAAGATCGCGCCCGTCACCGAAAGCGATGTGCGCAGCTGATCCATCTCAGGCGCGGGCCGCGAGCGCCCGCGCCATCAGGTCCAGCGCCGCCCGTTCCCCCGCCGGATCGGGCGGCAACCTGCCGTCTAGCGCCAGCGTGGCGAGGCCGTGGACCAACCCCCAGCAGGCGAGCGCGCCCGCCTCCGCCCGATCCGGCGCGAGCTGCTCCACTCGCCGCGCCATCAGCGCATAGCCGCCCTTGCAATTGTCGTGGGGCAACGTCATGCCCGCATCATCAGCGAACATCAGCCGGAACAGCGCCGGATGCGCGCGGGCAAAGGCGATATAGGACAGACCCTGCGCCGTCAGCGCCGCCGCCGCATCGTCGCCGCGATCCGCGTTTGCCGCCTCCGCCTCCATCATCGCAAAGCCGCGCAGCGCGACCGCGGCCATCAGCGCGCTCTTGTCGGAAAAATGCCGATAGGGGGCCATGGCGGAAACGCCCGCCGCTCGCGCCACCGCGCGCAGGCTGACGTCTGCTTCGCCCCGTTCCAGAAGCGCGAGCGCGCAATCCACCAGCCTGTCGTGCAGCGGAGCCGCCGCCTGAGACCTGTCACCTTCGGGCATGTTTACACTGTACTCATCGACTGCTATGTTTACACCATAAACAGCAAGGAGCGAGTCGATGCAATCCCGACAGTCCGTGGACCTCACCGCTTATCCCGACCTTATCGTCATCATGCTGGGTTTTCGCGTGTCGAACTGGCGCGGCTTCCTGTCGCTCATGGGTATCGGCCAGGGGCTGCGCGCGATCCAGGACGCGCCGCCCGATGGGTTGCTGGCGCACGAACAATGCCTGTTCGCGCTCAACCATGTCGGCATCCGCCAATATTGGCGCGACCTTGACAGCCTGGAGCGCTTCACCCGCTCCGCGCCGCATTCGCACTGGTGGCGGGATTTTGCCAAGCTCAGCAACGGTGCGGGCTTCTGGCACGAAACCTACGCGCGCAGCGGCGCGATGGAGGCGCTCTACGCCAACCTGCCTGCCCCAATGGGCTTTGGCCGCTTCGCTCCGCCGCTTGATCCCACCGGACCCTTCCTCACCGCCCGCGCCCGGATGGAGCGGCGCGCGAGGGCCTAAAAACTGGCCTTGATCCCGTCGATCACAAACTGTGCCGCCAGCGCCGCGAGCAGGACGCCCAGCAGGCGGGTGATGACCGCTTCGATCTTCGCGCCCAGAAGGGCCATGATCGGCCCCGCCGCCAGCAGCGATCCCAGCATCAGCACCAGCGTCAGCATCACCGCGCCCAGCACCACGCCGCGTTCGGCAAAGCCATCGGCCCGCGACATCAGCAGCATGACCGTCGCAATGGAGCCCGGACCCGCGATCATCGGCATGGCCATTGGGAAGACGGAGACATCCTCCACCTCCGGCGTCTCGGCGATCTTCTGCGCGCGGTCCTCACGGCGCTGCGTCCGCTTCTCGAACACCATGTCCATCGCGATGATGAACAGCATCACGCCGCCCGCGATGCGGAAACTGTCAAGCTGAATGCCCAGTACGCCCAGCAACTGCTTGCCCCACAGTGCGAAGACCAGCAGGATCGCTGTCGCGATGCCGACCGCGCGGATCGCCATCGCACGTCGCTGTGCTTGGGTCGCCCCGGTTGTCAGGCTGGCGTAGATGGGGGCGCAGCCGGGCGGATCGATCACCACGAACAGGGTGACGAAGGCGGAGAGGAATAGCGCCATCATGATGCGCCAACCTTGTCGTCGATCACCGTTTCATACGTCTCGCCGGTCCACATCTTCACCATCACGCGCCGGCTATTGTCCGGGGCGACGTCGGCCGACCAGATCAGGCTCTCGTCGGCCGGCGGCGGCATGTCGCCGGGCTTGGTTCCGGGCGGGGGAGGCGGGGGTGGCGCGCTCCGCTTGCACGTCGCGACCTTGCCGGTCAGGAAATCCGGCGCTGGCCGTGCGGTGCTCAGCGTATCGCCATGGTCCAGCACCCATTTCCACGCACCCTTCTTGTCGCGCCGCCAGATGGTGGTGAAATAGCCGACCGACCCGTCCGGCCGCTTCCAGTTGCCGGTGCTCGCCGCCAGGCTGCCGCCGCACGACACATAGACGATGGACGGCGACCAGGTGACGGAGGCCGGGGGATCGGCCTTCTTCTTCAGCCAGTCGCGCGCGACCACCTTGTGCGGAACGAACATCACCGCGTCGTCCGCCGCCGTCTCGCGGAAAGCGGTCCATTGCCCCTTCTGCTGCGCCAGACGGTTGAAGGCGATCTCCGCCGCGATCACGCTGCTGGGATCGGGGGAGAAGCGCAGCGGCGGCCGCGCGGCGACCAGCGCCACGATCCCGACCGCCAGCAGAGCCAGCCGGGCGGGGGTCACAGCCCCTCCGGCTTGGCAAGGCCTGCCCGCGCATGCGCCGCGACCAGCGTGTTGCGCAGCAGCACCGCGATGGTCATCGGTCCGACGCCGCCGGGGACCGGGGTGATCGCGCGGACGTGGGACAGCGCCTCCGCCGTCGCGACGTCCCCGACGATCCGGCTCTTGCCGTCCTCCGTATCGGCCACGCGGTTGATGCCGACGTCGATCACCGTCGCGCCCGGCTTGATCCATTCGCCCCGTACCATTTCGGCCCGGCCCACCGCCGCCACGACGATGTCGGCGCGATGGACCACGCTGGCGAGGTCATGGGTGCGGCTGTGCGCGATGGTGACGGTGGCATTCTCCGCCAGCAACAGTTGCGCCATCGGCTTGCCTACGATGTTGGACCGGCCCACAACCACGGCCTCCTTGCCGCTCAGGTCGCCCAGTTCGTCCTTCAACAGCAGGATGCAGCCCATCGGCGTGCAAGGGACCAGCGCTTCCTGGCCAGTCGCCAGCCGGCCGGCGTTCACCACGTGGAATCCATCGACATCCTTGGCGGGATCGATCGCGCCGATCACGGCCGCCTCGTCGATATGGCGGGGCAGCGGCAGCTGGACCAGGATGCCGTCCACCCGCTCGTCCTGGTTGAGTTCCTCGATCAGGTCGAGCAGATCGTCTTCCCCGATGCTGTCGGGCCGCTTGAACTCGAAACTCTCCATGCCAACCGCGACGGTCATCTTGCCCTTGGAGCGGACATAGACGCTGCTCGCCGGATCTTCGCCCACCAGGACGACGGCAAGGCCCGGCTTGCGTCCCGTCCGCTCGACAAAGGCGGAGACGCCCTCGGCCACCTTGTCGCGCAGCCCGGCCGCGAACGCCTTGCCGTCGATGATCTTGCCGATGGTCATGTCATATCTACCCAGGTCTGGAGGAGCGGCGATAGGCGCGCCGCATCGCGGGCCGCGCCGGCGATCCGCAATCGCTTTAGCCGGTTGGTGTCGCCCGATTCCAGCGAAATCGCCCCCTTGGGCCAGTCCAGCGCATCGGCGAGAAGGGCGATGAGCGCGGCGTTCGCCTTGCCTTTTTCCGGCACCGCGCGGACGCGGGCGGCCAGCCAGCACGCACCCGCCTCGTCAGTCCAGCGGCCACCCAGTCCCTCGCGCGCCGCACCGGGCGTCAGGCGAATGCCGACCAGCATGTCGCCGCCGGTTATGCGCCAGGCGGTCACATCAGGAACAGCGGCGGCAGGATCGCGCGGCGGATGATGAGGATGCCGATCAGAACGACCATCGGCGACAGGTCGAGCGCGCCCAGATCCGGCATGATGCGGCGGATCGGGGCGTAGATGGGCGCGGTGATGCGGTCGAGCGCGGTCCAGACCGCGCGGACGAAATCGTTGGACAGGTTGACGACGTTGAAGCCCACCAGCCAGCTCATGATCCCGTGCGCGATGATGATCCACAGCAGGACGGTCAGCAGGATGTCGATAATCTGGTACAGCGCGTAGGCCACGGCGATCTCCGATAAGCACGTCCTGCCGCTCTAGCCGACGCTGCCCCTGCGCGACAAGCGGCCCATGCGGCTTATTTCTGCGAACGACGCGTGGGCGTCGGCAGGAGAGGGGAGGAGCCATGTCCGGCCTGCGGAATGGCGCCGGGCCTCGGCCTTCTTCCACCGTCAAGCCGATCGTGTTTCAGCATCGATGGCGCCATCCATCCCCGGCCGAAGGCGCAACGCGACCGCCGATTCCATGGCGCCGCCGCTCGCCGGCCGCCGCCCCGCGCCTTATTTCCGAACCAGCGTACCCGCGCCGCGGTCGGTGAAGATTTCCAGCAGCATTGCGTGGGGCACCCGCCCGTCCAGGATCACGGCCGCGTCCACGCCGCCCTCCACCGCGCGCACGCAGGTTTCCAGCTTCGGGATCATGCCGCCGCTGATCGTGCCGTCCGTCTCCAGTTCATGGATGCCGGCGGGGTCGAGATCGGTCATCAACTGACCCTGCTTGTCCAGCACGCCGGCCACGTCGGTCAGCAGGAAGAAGCGCGACGCCTTCAGTTCCGCCGCGATCGCGCCAGCCATCGTGTCGGCGTTCACATTATAGGTATGGCCGTCCGCGCCGATGCCCACGGGGGCCACCACCGGAATGATGCCGCTCTGCGTCAGCGTGTCGAGGATGGAGCGGTCGACCGACACGGGATCGCCCACGAAGCCCAGGTCGACATTGCGCTCGATACCGCTGTTGGGGTCCGCCTCACGCTTGCCCAGCACCTTTTCGCAGATGACGAGGCCGCCATCCTTGCCCGAAATGCCGACCGCGCGGCCACCTGCGCCTGCGATCCAGCCGACGATTTCCTTGTTGATCGATCCTGCCAGCACCATTTCGGCGATCTTCGCGGTTTCGGCGTCGGTCACGCGCAGCCCGCCCACGAACTGCGATTCGACGCCCAGCTTCTTGAGCATCGCGCCGATCTGCGGCCCGCCGCCATGGACGACGACCACGTTGATGCCGACGGCCTTCATCAGCACGACATCCTCGGCGAAGTCGCGCGCGGCTTCCGGGTCGCCCATCGCATGACCGCCATATTTGACGACGAAGGTCTTGCCCGCATAACGCTGCATATAGGGCAGGGCCTCGACCAGGACTTCGGCCTTGGCGAGGAGCGCGGGATCTGGGGCGTGCTTGCTGTTCATGCGCGCGCGCATACGGCCATATGGACAAGGCTGCAAGTTCGCCACTGCCGCGATTCGGTACGCAAAGAGCGCACGCAACGATGACCTTTTGCCCAATTTATCCGCGAATTGCCGGGCAAAGCCATCATGCGCCGGCGTGATTCGGAAAATAAGCCATTGAAATATCGATAGTAAATATCATTAGTTAGCTAACTACCGATATATCCAGCCATTTGGCTGTCTACTTCGCTGTCGCGTTAATCGTCAGCGGCGGGCATCCAGCCGCTTGCCCAGTCCCACCAGCAGGTAGATGACCGGCGGCACCAGCAACGCTGACAGGACGACCTTCGCCAGCATCTGGCCCAGCAGCAATTCGCCGATCGGGAACACCCCGTAAAAGGCGATGCTGACGAACAGGAGGGTATCGACGATCTGGGACAGGATGCTGGCCAGTGCCGCCCGGAACCACAGCAGCCGTCCGCCTTCGCGCCCCTTGAGCGCTGCGAACAACGTCACGTTCAGCGTCTGGGAAATGCCGTAGGCGACGATCCCGCCCGCCCAGATGCGCGGCGTGCCCCCCATCATCATGGCAAAGGCTTCCGCGCGCTTCGGGTCCATGTCGCCCGCGGCCGGTGCGGCCAGCACGACGATCGACAGCAGGATGGACGCGATCAGCGGCAGGAAGCCGATCTGCACCAGCCGATTGGCGACCGCTCGCCCATGCAGTTCCGCCACGGCGCTGGAAATCGTCACCAGCAGCAGGAAGGCGAAGATGCCGGCCTCCACCGCCAGCGGTCCCAGTCCGACCATCGGCCCGATGCCGGACAGCGGACCCAGGGCGACCTGCTTGTTCCCCAGCACGCCCGCGATGCAGACCATGCCGCCATAGAAGATCGAGAAAAAGAAGAGCGAGCGGCTGATGGGCGCGGGCGTCGAAGTCATCGCCGCGCCTTATCGGGATTCACGCGATGGGGGAAGGGGAGGACCGCTGCTCACGACTCCTGCGTCGCGGTGGGGCGGAGGAAGGGCAGCATATGGGCCACATAATCACCCTTGCCGAGCGCCACGCCCTGCGCGCGCAGGATCGCATAGGCGATCATCACATGGAAATAGAACTGGGCCAGCACCCAGTCGCGGACATATTGATCGGCTGTCAGATCGAACGTCATGCCGATGGGCAGCGCATGGGCAATCGGCCGCTGCGGATCGCCGCCCGCTGGCGCGAACGCGTCCAGCAAGGCCAGCGTCTGCGCGATTCGCGCCTGCGCGTCCGCCAGGGTGCCGGGCCGGTCGCCGGCATTGCGGGCCTCGTTCAGCAGGTCGATCAACGGCGCTGGGAAATCCTCGCCCTTCAGCCGGTGCATCCCCTCCTGGGCCTGGACGCAGGCGAAGCGCACTTGCGTCGCTAGCGGGAACATGTCCGGTGCCAGCCGGGCAGCGAGCAGCGCTTTTGCATCCACGCCCTCCTGCGCCCGCGCCTTGTCGAGCCAGGCGGACAGGGTGCGCAACATCGGTGCGCAGGTGGAAACGAGCAGATCTTCCGGCGTCATGGGCGTCCTGCCACTATCGAATCGGCTGCGCGATTGCGGGTGTGTCGCCGTTCGTGATCAAAGGAAGGCCGCCGGATGTCCGCTCATTCGCTCTTGGGCGCGGCCGGACCGCCGGCGGGCGCGGCGTTGGCCGGCGCTGTGCCGTTGACGCTTTCGGCCGCGTTGGTCGAGTTGCCAGCGGCTTCCTCCGCCGTGGCGCTCGCGTCGGCCGGGGCGGCGTCGGCGGCGGGCAGCGGCAGGTTGGAACCCTGCGTGTTGAGCCAGGCGATCAGGTTGGCGCGGTCTGCCGGGTTGCCCAGGCCCGCAAAGGTCATCTTGGTGCCAGGCGCGAATTCGCGCGGGCTGGTCAGCCAATGGTCCAGATTCTCGAAGGTCCAGGCGCCGCCCTTGCTCTTGAGCGCGTCGGAGAAAGCGAAGCCGCCCTTGCCCTGGCCGATCGGTTCGCCGACCGTGGCATAAAGGTTCGGGCCGATGCCGTTCGCGCCGCCCTGGTTGACGGTGTGGCACGCGGCGCACTTGGCAAAGACCTTCTCGCCCGCCGCGACATCGGCGCTGGCCAGCAGCGTGTTGAGGCCCGGGCCGCTTGCAGCGCCTTCGCCTTCTGCTTCCACGCCTTCGATCGCATAGCCCATCTTTTCGGGCCGGTGGCCCTCGAAATATTTGGAACTGACGATCCCACCGCCCAATGCGATGATCCCCGCAAACAAAGCCCAGCCCGCCACGGTATTGAAACGATCGCCCATCTCGATTGACTTCCCTTACCTTTTCGTCGGCGGCTGTCAGTCGCGCCCCCTCTTGCCGGTTGCCATAATGGCGGACACGCGAGCGCGCAAGCCGCGTTGCGCCCTTTGCGTTCAGCCTTGCTTGCGCTGACCCGGCGGAAACCCTAAGCGCACCGGCGCCCATGGAAAATTATCCCGCTCCTGCCCGCGCCATCGTCGCGGATCTCGCTGCAAAGGCCGCCGCCGATCCTTCGCGCGCCGTGGCCTATCAGGGCGCGCCCGGCGCCAATTCGCATCTGGCCGCGCTCGGCTATGCGCCCGATTGCGTGCCGTTGCCCTGCTTCGCGTTCGAAGATGCGATAGACGCGGTGCGCACGGGCCAGGCGGCGCGCGCCATCATTCCGATCGAAAACAGCCTCCACGGCCGGGTCGCGGACATGCATTTCCTGCTGCCCGAATCGGGCCTGGCGATCGTCGACGAATATTTCCTGCGCATCCGCCATTGCCTGATGGCGCCTGACACCACGCCCGTTAAGAGCGCCATCAGCCATCCGCAGGCGCTGGGCCAGTGCCGCCATTATCTTCGCCAGCGCGGCATCCAGCCGGTCGCCTATGCCGACACGGCGGGCGCGGCTGCGCTGGTCGCCGAAACCCGCACCGCGGGCGAGGGGGCGATCGCACCCTATCTCGCCGCCGAACTGTACGGGCTGCGTCTCGTCGCGGAGAATATAGAGGACAGCGACGACAATATGACGCGCTTCCTGGTGTTGGCGCGCGAGCCCAAGGTGCCGCAGCCGAATGTCGGCCCGGTCATGACTACGTTCCTGTTCGAGGTGAAGAATATTCCGGCCGCTCTCTACAAGGCGATGGGCGGCTTCGCGACCAATGGCGTCAATATGACCAAGCTGGAAAGCTATCAGCGTGGTGCAAGCTTCGCCGCAACGGAATTCTTTTGCGATATCGAGGGGATGCCGGGTGATCCGGCCGTCGATCGTGCGCTAGCCGAACTGGAATTTCACACCAAATGGGTTCGTCAACTCGGCAGCTATCGGCAGGCCCGGCCGCGCACTTGAGGGTGACGCGCCGTGTAGGCCGGGTTATAGAATGACTATGGTTGCCGCCATCCTCCTGTCTGCCCTGGCGATGAGCGTCATCGTCGGCGCGCGCTACCTGCTCGCCAGCGGGGGCTTTGCGCTGGCAACCCATCTGCGCCAGCCGGGCCTCTATCGCGGTCTTGAGCGGCAGATGGGGCGAGAGGTCGCCTGGTCGCTGCTGTCGGCGCTCATCTACGGCATTCCCGCGGGCGTGGTGGCCTGGGGCTGGCAGGCGCGGGGATGGACCCGCATCTACACGCATATCGGTGACTGTCCGCTCTGGTGGCTGCCCGTCTCCGTGCTGCTCTATCTCTTTGTGCATGACACATGGTTCTACTGGACGCATCGCTGGATGCACGGGCCCCGCCTGTTTCGCATCGCCCACGCCGTTCACCATGCCAGCCGCCCGCCGACCGCCTGGGCAGCGATGAGCTTCCATCCGTGGGAGGCGCTGACCGGCGCGCTCGTCATCCCGGCGCTCGTCTTCCTCATCCCCATCCATGTCGGCGCGCTCGGGCTGGTATTGACGATCATGACGGTCATGGGCGTCAGCAATCATATGGGCTGGGAAATGTTCCCGCGCTGGCTGGTGCGCGGGCCGATCGGCGGCTGGCTCATCACGGCCAGCCACCATCAACGGCATCATGACCAGTATCGCTGCAATTACGGTCTATATTTCCGGCTGTGGGACCGTTTGTGCGGCACTGACCGGGGACTGGGCGACTTTGACGGGGTGAAGGCATGAAGGCGGGCAGGGCGGCGCTGGTCGCGGCGATGATGGCGTTGACCGGGGCTGCCCCCATCGATCTGCCGCAACCGCTCAGCATGGACCTACTCGGCCTTCGGTCGGAACGCGGCAAGGTGCTGGTCTGCGTCACCCGCCGGCCCGATCATTTTCCCGACTGTCGCGGCGATCCTGACCGGCGCTATTTTTCCGTGCCGGCCAAGGCAGGAGACATTGGGTTGGGGTCTCTCACTCCCGGAAAATATGCCATTGCCATCATCCATGATGAAAATGGCAACGGCCGGCTCGACACCTTCGCCGGCATCCCGCGCGAAGGCGTGGGCTTTTCGCGAAACCCGGTCCTGCGGTTCGGCGCGCCCAGCTTCAAGGCGGCGAGCTTCTCCGTTGCGGGCTCGGCCGTGGAACAGGATGTGCGGCTCAAATATTTCCTCTGATGGCGAAGGCGATGCGCCGGACCCTTCCCTTGCGCCCATGGGGTGACGCGCCCCATATTGCGGTCTATGGGCGGGCGAACCCGCATGAACGGCAGGAGATTGAAGCGTGGCGACCCTTGGACTGAGCGACACCGAAAAGGCGGCGGTGGAGGCGTTTCGCCGCGACGTGGTGGACCCGTCGCGTACCAGTCTGGTGATCGTCGACTTCTGGGCTGAATGGTGCGGTCCCTGCAAGCAGCTTGCGCCCGTGATCGAGAAGGTCTGCGCGGAATATGCGTCCAAGGGCGTCAAGCTGGTCAAGGTAAATGTGGACGAAAACGGCTTCATCGCCAGCCAGTTTCGGGTCCAGTCCATCCCGACCGTCTATGCCGTCTTCCAGGGCCAGCCCGTCGCGGACCTCAGCCAGGCGCGCACCGAAGCGCAACTGAAGCAATATCTCGACCAGATCCTGTCCCAGCTTCCCATCCAATCGGATGAAAAGGCGCTGGCGGAGGAGGTCGCCCCGCTGATCGCCATGGGCGAGGAATTGCTGAACGGGGGCGAAGCGGAGCGGGCGCTGTCCATATTCTCGCAGATTGCCGAGATGGACCCCGACAATCCCGAAGTGTTTGCCGGGCAGGCGCGCGCTCTGGTTGTGCTTGGCCAGCTGGACGAAGCGGAAGCGGTCCTCGCCGCGCTGCCGGAGGACGCGGCGAAACATGCTTCGATCGATCAGGCGCGCGCCGCCATCGCGCTTGCCCGCGATGCAAAGCCCGTGGCGGACCTGTCGGGCATCGAGGCAAAGCTTGCCGCCGATCCCGAGAATCATGACGCGCGCTTTGAACTGGCGGGCGGCCTGATGGCCAATGGCGATCGCGACGGGGCGGCCGATGCGCTGCTGGAGATCGTCCGGCGTGACCGCGCCTGGAATGACGGCGCGGCCAAGGCGCAGCTCCTGAAGATTTTCGAGGCTGTCGGGCTGGAAGACCCGTGGGTCGCCGGGCAGCGTCGCAAGCTGTCGCAAATCCTCTTTTCGTAACTGCGATGCCGCTGGCGCGCGTCTCGATCTTTCCTTTGTCCGGCGCGCTGCTGCTGCCGGGCATGGAATTGCCGTTGCACATCTTCGAGCCGCGATACCGGGCGCTCATCCATGACGCGATGGCGCGCGACCGCCGGATCGGCATGATCCAGCCGCGCGGGGCCGGGGCCGTGCCGCGCCTGTTCGACATGGGGTGCCTTGGCCATGTCAGCCATATCGAAGCGCTGGAGGACGGACGGTTCAACATCATCCTGACCGGGCTCGCCCGCTTCCGGGTCGTGCGGGAGCTGCCGGTTTCGACCCAGTTCCGCCAGATCGAGGCGGACGTCGAGCAGGCGCCGCAGGACGATGATATCCTCGCCGCCGTTGAGCGCGCCGCGCTTGAACAGGAATCGCGCCGCTTCGCCGAATCGCTCGGCTATGTGGTCGACTGGACGGCTGTGTCGCGCCTTGACGACCTGGCGCTGGTCAACGGCATCGCGCAGATCGCGCCCTTCGATCCTGCCGCCAAGCAGACGCTGCTGGAAGCCGACACGCTGTCGGAGCGGGCGGACCGCATCATCCAGCTGATGCAGATCGTCGGCCGGATAGAGCGCGACGGCGGTGCGACCATGCAATGAGCGCCGCGCCGCCCATTGATTCCTGGCTGCTCGAAAAGCTGGTCTGTCCGCTCACCCGCACGCCGCTGCGCTGGGACGGAGAGCGGATGGCACTGGTCTCCGACGCGGCGGGCCTCGCCTTTCCGGTACGGGACGGCGTGCCGGTGCTGATCACGCGCGAGGCGAGCGCGCTATGAGCCTTATTTGAACGCGGCGATGCATTCCACCTCCAGCGGTGCGCCGAGCGCCAGCCCGGTCGTGCCGAAGGCGCTGCGGGCGGGCAGGCGCTTGCCCTCGAAATAAGGAACGTAGGCGACATTGAAACGCGGCCAATCCGCCATGTCGTTCAGCATCACCGTGCATTTGACGACATGCTCGAAGCCCAGGCCATTGTCCTTCAATATCCGGCCGATCGAATCCATCGCGTTGCGCACCGCTGCGTCGAACCCCTCCTTATGCCTGTCCATGCCGGCGGGCACCTGCCCGATCTGGCCAGACATATAAAGGATGTCGCCCACTCTGACCGCCGGGGAGAAGGGCGGCTTCGCCGGCATCGCCTGCGGGGCGGGAGCGGGCTGCGCCGCAAGCGGCCCGGCGGCCAGCAACAGGGCGAGGGCGATCAGGCGTTTCATAGGTGTCTCCCACAGAAATCAGGCGCGCGACAGGGCGGCGATCAGCCGATCGGGCATGCCACCGGGTCGTCGGGTAGGTCAATCATGCGCCCGCGCTGCACCCTTGCCCGAACCGACCCAGCCGCGCTGGTAATGACGGGAGCGCGCTACATCAGCGTTCATCTGCTCGGGCTCCGGGCTGATGTCATGGCGTCGCTCTCCAAGGAAAAGGGCCGAACCCGTCAGGGCCGGCCCCTTCCTGTGCCGATTGTCAGAACTTTATCGTGGCGCGGGCGTAATAATAGCCGCCGTTGGTGCCATAGGCGCCATGGCCATATGGCGCGTTGATCGTGCCCGAATTGTTGATGTAGGGCGATGATCCGTTGGTCGGCCAGGTTGCCGCATTGTAATTGGCGACCAGCGGCGGAATTTCCGGCTTCTTGTCGAACAGGTTGTTCGCGCCGATCGCGATATTGGCGAAATCGGTGATGTCATAATCGAGTTCGAGATCGACGATCGCCGCTGGCTTCACTTCGGCATTGTAATAATATTGGCCGTTCGACAGCAGGATCGGTGCGGTCAGCCCGGTTCCGGGGCCTTGACAGCCGGCAGAGCAGGCGGCGTTGGGCTGCGAATATTGGAACACGCTGCTGTAATAGTTGACGCGGGCATTGGCACCGAACCGGCCGCTGGTGAAGGTCGCGTTGAAGTTGCCCTTGAACTTGGGGCTGGCCGCCTCGATCGTCTGTTCGGACGTCGGGCTGAACAGGGTGCCCAGCTTGTTCTTCGTGACCTTGGTGACGTTGTAGTTGGCGCCGATGGACAGATCCAGCTTGCCGAAGTCGAGCTGAATCGGATAGCGCGCTGCCAGTTCCAGACCCTTCGTCACCGTATCGATGCCGTTGGTGAAGGTCTGGATGCCAAGCGCGCCATTGCTGAGCACCGTCGGGTCGAGCGCCTTGCCGCTCGCCGCGATCGCCGCGCGGACCAGATCATAAGGCGTAAGGCCATTGATGAGCGGCGTCAGGACACGCGTGGGCGGCGTCGTCAGCGAGTTGAAGCGCTGGCCGGTGATGGTGCCCGACGACACGATGCGGTCCTTGATCTTGATATAATAGCCATCCAGCGTGATCGCCAGTTTGGGCACAGGGCGGAACACGATGCCGGCGGAGAGGTTGACCGACTTTTCCGGGCCGAGCGCGCCGAAGCCGGCGCTCGCTGAACCGGGCGAGCTGGGAGCGAGTTGCAGCGTGGCGGATGTCGGCCCGACATTGGTCGACGAATAGCCCGATTCCTGGAGCGACGGCGCGCGGAAGCCGGTGCTGGCGGTGGCGCGCAGGGCGAAGGCGTCGGAGAAATCGTAACGCGTGGTGATCTTGCCGATCTGCGTGTCGCCGAAGTCGCTATAGTCCTCATATCGGCCCGCAAGATCGACCGTCCAGGCCGGGACGGGATTGAAGGCGACATCGACATAGATGGCCTTGGCATTGCGCCGCGTCGTGCCAGCGTCGCTCGCGGCGTAGCCGGGGAAGGACTGGCCACCTTCAATGTAGAGCGAAAGCGGGTCGCCCTGGCCGATTTCATAGCTTTCCCGGCGATATTCAGCGCCAAAGGCAAGGGTCAGCGGGTCGTCGAAGCCGACATCGAA
>Ga0315899_10003919_pt1 | contig 16138 bp, 7 predicted proteins | sample LakEriMetagenome_2_FD_203518 | JGI IMG/M metagenome (GOLD analysis project Ga0315899, IMG submission 203518) | Freshwater fungal communities from buoy surface, Lake Erie, Ohio, United States - Buoy 4 MA112 | ecosystem: Environmental > Aquatic > Freshwater > Lake | place: USA: Lake Erie, Ohio... | reverse complement strand
ATGTATCTGGAACTGGTAAATTAAATGCAACAATTGCTTCAGGAACATGGACAGTAGAAGTATTATATAGAGCTCTTGGAGATCAAATATTACCTCAATCAACACCAACCCCTACAGCTACACCAACACCAACAGCAACACCTAATGCAACACCTACACCAACACCTACACCAACACCTACAGCCACACCAACTTCATCAACTGGAACTTGGGGAATTTATCAAAAAGCACAATCAACAACAACAGATCCTAACAATAGATATAATGTATGGATTCGATACAATAATGGTGCGTGGTCTTTATTATCAACCAACACTAGTGCACTAACATATTATACGGGTGGAGGTAGTGTAAATATCGCTTCTGGCGCTACGCTTTCTTTTGCATTAACAAGAAGTAATGATCCTGCATTAACACCTGTAGAATTTGGTGCTGGTAATAATGGTGCATATAGCGGTTATTGTGGATTTGACAACCCATACACCCAAGTATTTGACGCAACACCAAATCAATATGTTTATATAAATGTTGGAACATCAGGAGGAGACTTTATTTCTTGTGTAAGTACATACCCAACACCTACACCAACAGCAACGCCCACACCAACAGTAACCTCAACCACTTCAACTAATTTTTTAATTAGTTCAGGTAGTACTGCACCAGATTATTGTAGTGGTTTATTTGGTTCTGATGTTTCGGTTTATGGTAATTCTTCCGATTGGTTAACGGTCACCAGATTCTTTACTAATAACGGAATGACAACACCATTTAACGGTGCCAACAAGTATTATGGTAATTCTACCGGCGACTATGGTACCACCTTACAAATTGATTCCTCTGGTTATGTAATTAACTCATATGCTTGTTAAATTCTGAGTATTTATTAGTAACACATTAGTGGACAGTGAAACTAATATAATATGGCAAACGAATTTAAAGTTAAAAATGGACTTATTGTGTCCGGTTCTGCCGATTTCGAGCAGGATTTAAGAGTTAGAGGTACATTAACAGTTGATGAGCTTCACACATCAATTACAACATCTTCAATAATTTATGAATCTGGTTCAACCAGATTTGGTAACTCTTCGGATGATACTCACAGATTTACAGGTTCTGTAGATATTAGCGGCTCTATTTCTTTGAATGGCCAAGCAATTGGAACAGGAAAATTAGATGAAGAAACATTTAACACCTATACATCATCATATAAAGTAGCAAATACAGATTTTAATAATCTAACAACATCTTACAATTCGTTTACCTCATCTTATATTAGCGAAAGTTCCTCTTTTAACACAAGAATTGGAGGGCTTGAATCATTTAGTTCATCTTTAGACACCACTTTTGTTAATGAAGTTGAATTTGGAACATTTTCAAGCTCAATTAAAAATTTTACATCAAGTTTAAATTCATATACCAATAGTTTAGAAAATAGATTAGGAATAATCGAATCTTCAACTGGAAGTTTAAATACATTTTCTTCTAGTGCAGATTTGCGTTTAAATTCAATTGAAAATACAACTGGAAGTTTAAATAGTTTTACCTCAAGTGCATCTGTAAAATTATCTGCAATTGAAACAAGTACAGGTAGTTTAAATAGTTTTACTTCTTCTATTAACACCACAATTAAGAATAAACTTAATAATGATGGCGTGATATCAGGGTCTTCTCAGATTTTAAATGGCTCAAACATTGTATCAAGTTCTGTACAAGTTACTTCTTATGGATTTGCTGTAACGGGCTCTAACACATTTAAAGGTGATCAGTACGTTAGCGGGTCAATTGTACCAACAATTGATAATGCGTTTGATTTAGGTAGCCCACAATACCAATGGAGAGATGTTTACATTTCTTCAGGTTCATTATATATTGATAACACAAAGGTTCTTAGTAGTACTGCACAGGAATTGGTAATCACAACTGATACTGGACAATCAATTAAGATTTTAGAAGGTACAACAGATTCAATCATTCTTCAAACTGCAGACGGGGATATCGAATTAAAATCGAGCGCTGATGGTGATATCTTATTAGACCCAACCAACGGTAAAATCATGTTGAAGGGCCCAGTTGAGGTATTGAATGGTAACAAAATTCAATCTTCAGTTGGAGGTACTCCTGTTGTATTTGCAAGCGACATAGTTGTATCTGGTTCAATAGACATAACAGGTACAATTGAAGGTATTGATTTAACAGTGTTTAGTTCATCACTTAATAGTAGATTAGGAAATTTAGAAAGTAGCGGAGGAAGTTTAAACTCATTCACCGCATCAGCAATTAGCAGATTAAATTCAATTGAAAGTTCAACAGGTAGTTTAAACACATATACCTCAAGTAACAATACAAGATTGGGTGTGATTGAAAGCACAACATCAAGTTTAAATAGTTTTACTTCAAGTACGTCTGCAAAATTATCAGCAATTGAAACTAGCACAAGTAGTTTAAACTCTTATACATCTAGTACAAATACAAGACTAGGTGTTATTGAGTCTACAACAAGTTCTCTTAATACATTTACATCATCTGCAAATACTAGATTAAACACAATCGAATCTACAACTGGTTCTATTAATTCTTTTACATCATCAGCAAGTGGTAAATTGACTGCTTTAGAGACATCAACAAGTAGTTTAAATTCATATACAACAAGTGCAAATAGTAAATTTATTTCAATTGAAAGTGTAACAAGTTCATTTGCATCTTATAGTGGTACAACAAACACAAGATTAAATTCAATTGAAACTGCAACCGGTAGTATTATAAGTGTTAACACAACTCAAAATAGTAGACTTGATTCATTAGAAACAACTAGTGGTAGTATTTTAAGCACAAACACTATTCAGAACGGTAGATTAGATTCAATTGAAGGTAAAACTGGTAGTTACGCAACAACCGGCAGTAATATCTTTATCGGTAATCAAACAATTACCGGATCATTATATGTTTCTCAAGACTTAATTATTGGAGGTTCATCATCAATACAACATATTAGTTCATCTGTTGTTAATATTGGTGATAATATTATTACTGTTAACGCACAAAATCCAAGTATTAGATTTGGTGGTTTAGCAGTTATAGATAGCGGTTCATCACCACAAGTATCTGGCTCAATGCTTTTTGATTCAGTAAATAACCAATGGTTGTTTGTTCATCAAAATCAAGGGACTGTTACTTCTTCTGTTTTATTGATGGGGCCTGAGACCTATAATAATTTAGGTAACGAATCATATATAACAGCAAATAGATTAGTAAAAAGTACAGGAATTGAACACCTAACTAATAGTAATATTAGTGATGATGGAACAACCGTTACAATACTATCAAATGCGGTGGTTAATGGTACATTTAGTGCAACTGGAACAACGTTAGTTTCCGGCTCATCACAAATTAATCATAACACAACAACAAATTATGATGCAAATCAACACGTAGATCATACAGCAGTTTCAATAACAGCGGGTAATGGTTTATCTGGTGGCGGAACAATTGCTTCAACAAGAACATTAACATTAGACACTGGATCAACACATTTTACAAATGGTGTTAAATCAAAAATGAATACAGATGGTGTTGTATCTGGTTCATCACAAATAACTTATAGTAGTATTAGCGGTATACCAAGTGGTATTGTTTCTGGTAGTTCACAAGTTACATATTCTGGATTAAGTGGCGTACCAAGTGGGATAATTTCAGGATCGGTTCAAGTTGATTTAACTTCAACAACAAACTATGTAAGTGGAATTAAAACAAGATTGAATACTGAGAATGCATTATCAAGTTCTGCACAAGTTGTATCAGCTTTACCTGCTGGTACAGTTTCAGGTTCTTCTCAAGTATTAAATGGAACAACAATACATTCGGGGTCATTCTTTAATGGAATATCTGTAGTATCTGGTTCAGGGCAAATATCGTTTAATGGTATCACAGACAAACCAACATTAGTATCTGGTTCATCACAAATAACATATAGTGGATTAAGTGGAATACCTTCAGGAATTGTTTCAGGGTCTTCACAAATTACATATGGTAGTATAAGTAGTATACCTGGAGGAATTGTTTCGGGATCAGTTCAAGTTGACTTAACAGCTACCACGAATTATTCAAGTGGAATTAAAACAAGATTAAATGCTGAAGGTGTTTTATCTGGATCAGCACAAGTATCTTTTGGAAGTATAACAGGTGTCCCTTCAGGATTAGTATCGGGATCAAGTCAAATATCAATTGCATCAACAACAGGATTCGGCACGTATTTAGATCAAGCAGTATTAACAACGTCATCACCAACATTTAGTAAGGTTACCGTGAATGGCGCAGGAAATCCTCTTTTGGTTTCTAATTCATCAAGTGCAGAAACATACGCATGGATCACAAACACTAAGGCAGACGCCCAATACTCTTACTTAAGATTAACAACAGCATCTGGAGATGGTTATATTATAAAAAATAGATCAACCGCAAATTCTGTTGGTGCAAGTTCATTGTATCTTTGGAACTCAGATTCGATGATTGAATTTGTTCCAAGTGGTAACACCGCAAATAGAACTACAATTGCAACGAGTGGTGACATGACCGTTAGGGGTAACTTTAGTGCTACTAACTTTAGTGGTAGTAGTAGTGGTACAAATACTGGTGACCAAACAAACATTTCAGGTAACGCAGCAACGGCAACTTTAGCTTCTAATTCAAGCGGATTAGAGGGATTAACAATAAATCAAATTTTTAATAATAGAGGAAGAAATCACGGTAGTCCAACAGATTTTAATTCCGTTACTGTATTTGGACCATATTTCATACAGGGTACAACAAATGGACCAGGTACAGGATCAAATCAATTTTATGGTATTTCTCTAGGTTTAGGTAATGATTATGCATATGCTGATTATGCTATGCAAATGGCTATACCAAGATATAATTCAACTGATAGGTATATCTCTTATAGAACAAGAGAGGCAACAACTTGGGGTAGTTGGAATAAAATTTGGGCTGGTTACGCCGATAGCGCTGGTAGTGCTGGCACAGCAACTAGCGCAACAACAGCGGGCAATATAACCGCATATACCATTAACCAAAACTTAGGGACAAGTAATAGTCCAACTTTTGTTGGGTTGTCATTATCTAATTCATTAAATTCATCAAGTAATGCAACATTTAGAAATGATGGTAGTAGTGGTTTTGCATTAAGAGTAGATAGCCCAACTTCAGTTATAGATAATGATATTCGATTTGCAAAAGGTGGTGTTGATTATGGTGCAATACAAACAGCTGGATCATCACCTCATGACTTTGAATTTTATGTAAATAATGGTACAACTTGGTACAGAATGTTTTACATGAAAAGAGACGCTAGCGGATCTGTGTTTGACACTGGTTCACTAACAATTAATGGTGTTATTTCTTTAGGCACCGCCAACTCTTATTTTGTTGGTAATTCAACATATGGATATAGATTTAATAACCAAGCAGACACTTCAAATCTTTTAACAATTAGAGATAATGGTGAATTAAGGGTTCATCAATCAATTCAAGTTGACACACCAACATCGTATATGAAAATGAGCGCTAGTGGTATTATTTTTGGTGGAAATAATAGTGGTAAAGAAGTAAACTCAGCACAAATATCTGCCGGATATCATGTATCAAACTCATTAAATATTATCGGTATGTCATCCGGAACAGGATCGAGTGATAGAAGAATTGATATGTGGGCAGAAGGTGGTTTATACGTACATGGAAGTATAATACCAAAAGCCAGCGCAACGTATAATTTAGGTTCTTCATCTGCAAGATGGAATACCGTATTTACATCTGACTTATCAATGTCAAATGGTATTGGTGATTACACAATTGTTGAAGGTGAAGAAGATTTATTTATATATAATAATAAAACAAATAAAGTGTTTAAGTTCTTATTACAAGAAGTTGATCCATCAATAGCCCCAGCAAAAAAAATATAATATGTTAGATTTAAAATATATAATTTTCGATTTTTCTGAAGCAGATAAAATCAATTTTAATGAAGTAAAAGAAGATTCAATAGAAACATTGAGAAAATCTGTTGACGGTAGTAAAACTTTTGTAAAATACGAAGGTGCAATGCCACAATCTGTTAGTAATTTAATGAGTAAATCTGCAGAATATAATAATTTTCAAATTTTGGAAATTCTTTCAACAAATGAATGGACAAATAATGAATTAAACAGATTATAATATGCCGATTAATTTAAATAGTAACGAATTAAATTCATTAGGGGTAAAATTGCTTAATGACAGAGAATTAATCACAACTGGATTAGTTTACTATTGGGATGCTGGTATTGCTAACTCATACCCCGGAAGCGGAAGTAGTTGGTATGATTTAAGTGGAAATGGTAGAACCGTAACATTGTATAATGGGCCGACATATAGCACCACAACTGGAGGACAATTAAGTTTTGATGGATCTGATGATTATGGATTAATGACAACATTTAATCTTGGTAATGGTCCAACACCTTGGACAATATCGGCTTGGGTTAGAACAGGGACATCTGCCGACGGGTTAGGCGCCGGTTCAATATTAAGTAACTCAAGCGGGGGGCCTGTATATTCATCATTATGTGTAAATGCGGGTAGAATTGCATACTGGTCATATAGCGGAGGTTGGTTTAGATTGATTGGAGGAAGCATTACTGTTAATAATAATCTTTGGCAGCATCTTACATGGGTTAATAGGTCAAATACAACTATGGATATGTATGTGAATGGTGTTAAAGACCTTAGTGCCGGCAGTTCACCATCAGGTAATAACAACCCAATTGATATTATTGGTGGAAGTTGGGCCGGGAGATTTGCTGGAATAATTGCAAACACAATAGTTTATAATACAGCTTTTACTGATGCTCAAGTTATTCAAAATTTTGCAGCTCAAAGAGTGAGATTTGGTAGATAAAAAGAAAAAATATGCCGTTTGATGTAGGTGGAAACATATTGGATAATATAGAAGTAGGGTTGCATAATTCAACCTCTATTGTTAGAAGAGGTATGATGTTATATTTGGACGCTCAAAACGGTAATTCATACCCTGGAAGTGGCAATATTTGGTATGATTTAAGTGGTAATGGTTATGATTTTACATTAGTTAATAGCCCAGTATTTGGGGTATATAATAGAGCTAGTGCGTTTCAATTCAGTGGATCAAATGATTATGCCACAAGAGCTGGTAGCATTTCGCATGATGTTGGTTCTGCGGGAACAGTAATGATTATGGTATCAAGTATAGGTAACAGTAATTTTGGAGGTTGTAGTAGATTAGTGAGTTTTAATGACGGTAGCAGCACAAATAACGATTATAGCGATTATTTCACTCTAGCATCGTGTGATGAAACTAAACATGGTCTTTGGTATAGATCATCATATGGAGGTATTGGGGGGCTTTATCCCACAACATCAATAAAGGCCGCAAATGACCCATATAGAATAGTTTCATATAAATGGACACAAAACAGTAATGCATATGTACATGTAAACGGTTTACAAGAAGCTTCTGGCGCAATTGGTGGTGGTTTTAATTACAATAATGTCCAAAGAATGACTATCGCTATGAACTCTAATCTAACTATAGAAAATGCATATGTTAGGGTTGCGGCTGTTGTTATTTATAGTGTCGAGTTATCTAATGAAGAAATTTTACAAAATTATCAGTATTTTAGGTTAAGATTTGAGAAATATTATGATTGTGGTTATGGTTGTTCACTTTACAACTACGATCCAGGTTGTACACCTTGTTAAAATAATCCCAACCCTAATCGCTTCTGTTAATATTTATAGATAAACTATAAATTAATGGAATTATACGGCTCGATACAAAGCATATCGGGGTCAATGACGGCCTCAGTTTTCACGGGTTCTTTTGTTGGAGATGGTAGCGGATTATATGGAATCTCCGCTAGCGGTGTAACTGGGTTAAATTTATCCCAAATATCAACAGGATCAGTGACAGCATCTGTTTCACCAAACGGATTTAATGTCAATTCAAACACATCAATTACAGGAACATTAAAAGTAACAGGAACAATTGTTGCAGAACAAATTGATGTGACAATTTACTCGTCTTCAGTACTTTATCAATCTGGTTCTACCAGATTTGGTGATAGTTTAGATGATAATCACGATATTACCGGCTCTGTTAATATAACAGGATCAATATCATTAAATGGTCAAGCCATAGGTACCGGTAAATTAGACGAAACCGTATTCAATTCATACACTGCAAGTAACGACCCAAGAGTATCTTCCTTAGAAACATCTAGCGGAAGTTTAAATAGTTTTTCAAGTTCCATTAATTCATTTACGTCTTCTTTAAATTCGTATACCTCAGCTTTAAATTCATACACATCAAGCAACAATAGTAGAGTATCCGCTTTAGAGGTTTCATCAGGAAGTTTAAATGTTTTCACTAGTTCTATTAATACAACAATTAAGAATAAACTAGATAATGATGGTGTAATTTCAGGATCAATTCAAGTTGATATTACAGGAACAACCGGATATTCGACATTTAGTTCATCACTTGCAACAATAAGCCTTTCTCAAGAAACTAAAATTGGGTTAATTGAAACGTCAACAGCTAGTTTAAATACATTTAGTAGCAGTGCATTATCTAAATTTGCAAGCATCGAAATAACTACAAGTTCTTTAAATGTTTTTAGTAGTAGTGTCAAAGATAGACTAACATATTTGGAAACATCAAGCGGGTCAATCCGTTCTGATTTTAATACTTACACAAGTTCAAACGATTCAACAAATTCAACTCAAAATAATAGATTAGATGCGTTAGAATCTACAACAGGATCATTAAATACATATACATCGTCAACTAATACGAGATTAGGTGTTATTGAAAACACAACATCATCAATTAATAATAGATTAAACATAATTGAGACCTCAACATCTTCTTTAAATAGTTTTACATCTTCGATTGATACAACTATTAAGAATAAGTTAAATACTGATGGGGTTATATCCGGTAGCGGACAAATTGATATCGTTCAAACAACCAACTATAATACGTTTAGTTCTTCATTAGCAACAACTGATTTAAATCAAACTAATAAAATTAGTGCGATCGAATCTACAACTGCAAGTTTGAATATATTTACAAGCAGCACTGATACTAGACTTAATTATTTAGAATCTACAAGCGGTTCATTAAATTCATATACATCTTCTACTAATACTAGATTAGGTGTTATTGAAAATACAACAAGTAGTTTAAACACATACACTTCAAGTACCAATACAAGACTTGGTGTGATAGAAAGTACAACAGCTAGTCTAAATTCACATACTTCTTCTGCAAATGGTAGATTAACTTCATTAGAAACTGCAAGTGGAAGTATTAGAAGTGATTTTAACACATTTACATCATCATATACAACAGTATCAGGATCATTAGATTCACGACTTGATGTATTAGAAGCGTATAGTAGTTCACAACAAGTCCCAACAGCATCTTATGCGTTAAGAACAACGCAAACCGACGTATATTGTCAAAATAACTCAGGTTACCAAATTAACAAGGGTCAAGTTGTTAGAATTGTTGGTGCTGTTGGTGATAACCCTTTAATTGCGACAGCATCATATGAGAACGATAATAACTCAGCAAATACATTAGGTATTGCAACAGAAAACATTGCAAATGGGTCTAATGGTTTGGTAATTACTGAAGGTGTTTTACTTGGTGTTAACACATTAGGAATGACTGCCGGTGATCTTATTTTCTTGGGGTCTACGGGTTCATTTATTAATACATCACCTGTGGCGCCCTTACATGGTGTTAGACTTGGTGAAGTTTTAAGAGTAAATCAAAATAACGGTTCTATATATGTTCGTATTGATAATGGTATAGAACTTAATGAAGCCCATGATGTTGCTTACACAAACATATCACAAGGAGATTTATTGGTTAGAAATAGTGGTGGTATTTGGACGAACACAAAACAACTAAGTGGTTCATATGCTTTAACAGGGTCACTAACCGTAAGTGGCTCACAAAATATTATAGGTACACAAACAGTTAGTGGGTCATTAATTGTTTTACAGGATTTACAAGTATTTGGTTCATCATCAATTACATATGTAACAGCGTCACAGTTAGCCCTTAGTACATCTTTTATTAGTGTAAACGTATTTGAACCTGCAGAGAGATTTGGCGGAATTAAAGTATATGATTCAGGTTCATTATCACATCAAGCAACAGCGTCATTAGCATGGGATAGTCAAAACAATAGATGGGTTTATCAAAATGCGTCTGGATCAAGTTACAGTGGTGGTATGTTAATTTCTGGGCCACGTAATAGTGGATCATTAGGTGATGAACCATCATTAACATCAGGCAAAATACCAAAATCAGTTGGTGGTGATCATATTGATAACTCAATCATGAATGAAACTGCCGGTGTTATTTATATCACAGGTTCATTAAGTGCAACAGGTACAGTTTATGGCACAAACATAACAGCAATTGAAGCAACAACGAGTAGTTTAAATTCTTATACTGCCTCAAATGATTCTACAAACACAACTCAAAATAATAGATTAAGTGCATTAGAAACAAGCACATCATCTCTTAACACATTTACAAGTAGTGCGGGAAGTAGATTAACATCTATTGAAACAAGTACAAGCAGTTTAAATTCACATACATCTTCTACTAATACAAGATTATCAAACATAGAGACATCCACTGGAAGTTTAAATAGTTTTACTTCAAGTACGAACGTAAGATTAAATTCTATCGAAACAAGTACTGGTAGTTTAAATTCACACACATCTTCAACAAACTCTAGATTATCAAGCATAGAAACTTCTACTGGAAGTTTAAATTCTTATACATCTAGTACAAACACAAGACTTAGTTCAGTTGAGACAGCTACTGGAAGTTTAAATTCTTATACATCTAGTACAAACGTAAGATTAAATTCAATAGAAACTAGTACGGGAAGTTTAAATAGTTTTACGTCTTCTATTAATACAACAATTAAAAATAGATTAAATGCCGAAACAGTAATTAGCGGTAGTGCTCAAGTCGTATCGGCATTACCTGCTGGTACGGTATCTGGTTCTGCACAAGTATCAATAGCCTCCACATCTGGGTTTAGCACATACTTAGATCAAGCGGTTAAATCTGGATCAACAGTTACATTTAATTTTGTAAACACAAACAGATTAATTCAAACTGCGCATTCAACAACACTAAGTAACAGTTCATATAATACAGAAGCAGCAGTATATGCAAATGCGGGTGCAGGTACAAATATATATCCAGGTTATGGTTTTCATAAATCAGGTGAATTGGGTGTATTCTTATATGCAACAAATAGAAGTACATTAAGACTAAGAGCCGATGATGGTGGAGATTATAAATTATGGCACGACGGTAATGATGGTGCGGGTACAGGGCTTGATTCAGATTTATTAGATGGGCAACATGGTTCTTATTATGCAACAGATAGTTCAGTTGTAAAATTAACAGGTACACAAACAATTGGTGGAGAAAAAACTTTTAGTGATAGAATAATATATAGCAAACCATTATACAGAAGTTTCGACACATTCGCGGGCGCGGATGATTCAAGAAGAATTAAGACATATAGCGGCGTACTAGTTGCTGCATCAGAAATTAGTGGAGCAGAAGCATATACCATTATTGATACCAATGTACCACAAGACAATTTTCAAATGGGTGGTTTTACCATTGAGATAATGATGGATTATGAAAACACAAATAATAAAACAAAAGTAGATTTAGCCGGTTATTGGAATCCAGAAAATAATGGAGGATTTACAGGTTGGGAAGCACATTTTAGTAATCCAGGATATACCCCAACAATTCGAATTGCAAGAAAAACAGCGACAGGTAATGTTTCATTTATAATAACTAATAGCTCAGCATCCTATCAAATAATAGTTGCAAGAGACTTATGGTTAGGTTATAATGAATCTACAGCAGAGTCAACTGAAAAAACATGGGGTGATGATTGGGCCATTATTCAATCAGCAAATACAACAGCATATGCTAATATTGACACTGTAGTAAATAGATCATCAAGTGTTAGTGCTGGTACTGGTATTAGTGTTAATAAAACCACAAATGACGTTACTGTTACAAATACAGGAACTTTAACTGTTGCAGGAACAAGTAACCAAGTATTAGTAAACGGTAGTACAGCTGCAGCAAATGGTAATATTACATTATCATTACCACAAAGTATAGGAACAAGTAGTTCCCCAACGTTCTCAACGGTAAGTGCCACAACATTTACTGGTGCTTTAAGTGGTAACGCAACAACAGCGAGTAGTACGAGTACATTGACATCGTCTGGAACGTTAACTACACAAGCAGGTAGCGGTACATTAATATATACTTCTGCAATTGTTAGTAGCGAAGCAGGAATATTCTCAACAAGTGATAACTCAAATGCTATAATAACACTTAATAGACATCCAGGAGCATATTATAGTCAATTAGGTTTTAATTCATCTGGTGGTCTTTATTATAGAAGTTTTAATAATACTTCTATCAATACAACACAAGGTTGGCAGACAGTTTGGACTAGTAGTAGTTTAACAAATCTAAACCAACTTACAAACGGCCCTGGCTATATTACTGGTATATCATTTGCAAATGTTTCTTCAAAACCAACAACACTTAGTGGCTATGGTATAACAGATGCACTAAGTAATAATGCTGATTCGGAACAAGACGTTGGTACAAGAAACCTATATTATAATGACGGGGTAAAGAGAGTCTTTAGTGACCCAAGATGGAACGAAAGTGGTTATGACGGGGATTTAGGTACTTTACACATTTATTCAACAACAGCTGCGGGCGCGAACTATGGACGAGCAGGTATTGCGCTTTATAACGGCTCAGCATATCAATATTTAACAACAAAAGCATCAACAACTGGGCTTTTTGCAAACAATAGTTTAATATTAACGGCTGGTAACTATACATCTTATGCAATGCAGGGTGCTGGTTATTCTGCAAACCAGAATTTAAATACTAACAGTACCGTTAATTTTGGTAATCTTAGAGTTGGTACTGGTGGTTCGACAAATGGTTCGTTAATGAATGTGACTGGAGAGGCTCATAATCAAATAAACGTTACAACTGGTAGTGGGTGGGGATTGTTAATAGGTTATTGTAATGAAGGTTCGGTTTCTGGATATCATGGTCCCAATAGTGCTGCATTAATTAATGTGAACAGTGGTCCGATTCACTTGGGAACTAACAATTCATCAAACGTTCAAATCAGTTCTGCTGGGCATTTTCATCCAACAGCAAATAACACATATGATTGCGGCACAGCATCATTGGCTTGGAGAAACGTTTATACAAATGACTTACACTTAAGTAATATGAATAAACCTGAAGGAAATGATGTTGATGGAACAAACGGTAACTGGACTATTCAAGAAGGTGCGGAAAATCTTTATATTATCAATAATAATAACGGAAAGAAATTTAAAATATCACTAGAAGAAATTATATAATATGCCAGTATATGTAAAAACAAACGTATTGGATAAAGATGATATAACGTCTAATGGTATATTCAAAGAAAATATTATTACGGCGGGTCTCCAAGCGTATTATGATGTAAACAATTTTTATTCTTATCCTAATGGGGGAAGTACATGGTACAATATTGCTAGAAACCATAGCGATTTAGGTATCCAAAATGGAATGAGCACATCAACATTTAATGGTGTTAAAGGATTTAATATGAATTTTGATGGTGCTTGGATTACTGGTACATATAGTGGTACACAACCAAATGTTCAAGGGACTTTTGAAGCGTGGATTTATGCTGCAGCGTCGGAAGTAACATCAGGAGACAGAGGAACAATTATTTTATTAACAGGAAACTGCGGACAATATATGAGTTGGAACAAATCCAATCAATATTTGTCAACCTATTGGTATTGTAGTAGCGCTGATGGGTATCATGAAACAAACGGCCCTTCTGCAAGAAAAACATGGCACCATTGGTGTACTGTTTGGGATGGTAGAGCTGGTAGATTGTATCAATATGTTAATGGAACTTTTGTTGGAACAGCAACAACAACTAATGGGGGCGCATCCGGATCAAACTTATCCATAGGACGAGAAGGTTCATCAAGACAATTTAGTGGTAGTATTGCTGAAGTTAGAATTTATAATAGAGCATTAACCCCAACTGAAGTTTTACAAAATTATTTTGCAACAAGAGAAAAATATCATGGAATAACCAGAGGTTTACAAGCTTGGATTGATCCAGCGTCATTGGCTTCTTATCCAGGTAGCGGAGCGTCCATGACAGACTTAAGTGGTAATAGTAGAACATTAACACTTTACAATGGATACTCATATAGTTCAAGTAATGAGGGTATAATTAATTTTGATGGTGTTGGTGGTATGGGAATTTTTAGTGGTAGTGCTCCCGATTTTGCGTGGTCCCCTAATGGTGCAATTGGTAGATCAACAATGACAATTGAAATGTGGGTCAAATCAACAGATACCAATGGTGTATTTTTCACAAAACCATGGAACGGATCAGGTCAATATAATATTTGGATATTTCCTGGTTCTTTTTATTTGTATGCTGGTTCTACCGACAATAGTATATCATTTGCTAGAAATTTATCAAATAATACTTGGACACATATTGTTTGTTGGGCAAATTCATCACAAATGGGTTATTACATAAACGGTGGTGAATTTAGTGGTTCACAAAATCATAACATTACAGGTGATGCACCATCATCAGGTAATGCTAACGTTGGTGCAGGGGTGTTTACATTATATCCTTATGGTTCATGGGGAGGTAACACAGGATTTAGTATTGATGGACAAATGGGTTTATGTAAAGTATATAACAGAGTTTTATCTGCAGACGAAGCAGGTCAAGCTTTTAGAACACAAAAAGCAAGATTCGGTTTATAATGAGTTTAATAATAGGTGGAAATAGTATACCGGCATCAAGTGCCAATTCTGGTGGAGAAATTAGATCTTTTTATAATTTTCCTACAGATGGGTTGGTAATGGATTTAAATGCCAACAACTACCAAGGAAGTTCATCTACTTGGTGTGATTCAGTGTATGGCATGTGTTTCAATTCAAGAAATAGTGGAGAACCCTATACTACTACCCCAACACCGAAAGTGTGGGTTAATAGTGTGCCAGCAATAGCGTTTAATGGTCAAAGTTGGTGGGAATCTGCTAACTCAACAATGAATAATAGGGTTGATTTAAGAGGTGCGTTTACATTAGTTTTAATTTATTGGTTTCCATCTAATAGTGCAAGACATAATTTATTTGATAAATCTGGGACATCTTATGCATCATATCAACAAGAATTGGCGTGTACTTGGGAAGTTGCGAACACTATGAGTTGGTATAGAGCTGGTGGACAAGAAGGAACATATGATTATGCTGACACTAAAACATATACATTAAATCAGTGGAATTTTATTGCAATTAAAGGAAACGCAAATCACAGCACAGGATTTTATTATACATCATCATCTGGTTGGGTTTCAAATTATACAAGTAGAAGTGACACTAATATTTTACAAGCATCAACAGTAAAAATAGGTAATGGTTATACCGGTATCATGGAGGTTGGATATCTACATTCATGTATGGTATGGAACGTTGATTTAAATTCAACAAGAATAAACGAGGTCTATAATTATTATAGTAACCTATTTAACCAAATGGGGGTAACATTATACGCATAAGATATGTCAATATACATCGGTTCATCACAGTTAGGTACAAGGTCGTTTGATTCTTCAGGAACATCAAACTACACGTTGATATTAGACGGATCTACAGCAGAAAAAGCGGCTCCATCAGCTAACTATTTGAAATTCAATGCAGGAATTTCAACAAATGGAATGTACTATCTTAATCCAGGTGGGTTAGGTGCTAATTTATTTTATGTGAATTTTGATTTCGATTCAACAAGAGCTTGGGTAATGGTTATTGCAAACAGACAAGGAACTGGTGCTGTCGGAAGTTTAACATATGCGAATGCAACTAATCCTGTAATTAATACTGTTGGTACTTATAATTCAAGTTTAGGGTTTAATCTATGGGTTGGATTAC
>Ga0315899_10003918_pt1 | contig 16138 bp, 17 predicted proteins | sample LakEriMetagenome_2_FD_203518 | JGI IMG/M metagenome (GOLD analysis project Ga0315899, IMG submission 203518) | Freshwater fungal communities from buoy surface, Lake Erie, Ohio, United States - Buoy 4 MA112 | ecosystem: Environmental > Aquatic > Freshwater > Lake | place: USA: Lake Erie, Ohio... | reverse complement strand
GCGACAGGGTGTGAATGGACGCCAGTGTAAAAGTGGTGATGATTTGAGCAGGCGGAAAAGCTCGCCAGCGATTGGATGACGTTGAACGCGGAGGTGCGCCAGCGTGTCAAGCACTGCAGCGTCGCGGCTCTGGGGTCGCAGCACAATCTTGTGAGGAATGCGGCGTCACAGGTGATCTCTAAGGTCGCGACCATTGAGCTGCCAAAGCCTGGACAGTGGGATGATTTGATGCAGATGCTGCTCGACTACGTGGTCAGGCCGGAGGCCTCTCAGTCAGGTTGGGGCCATGATGATCATTGCTTTTATCGAAGGACTTGGTTGCGTGCAGTGAGCGACGCCGTGCCCTGCGCTGGCTTTGGATGACCTGGGAGGGTGAGCAGGTGTGCACAAGAAGGAGGCTGCGCTCAATACCATTGGCTACATCTGCGAGGAAATTGCGCAGCTCGAGACCACGTGTTTGGAGGCAAGGTCCAACGAGATTCTGACAGCTGTGGTAGCGGGTATGCGTGCGGATGAGCCCGACCACAGGATCAAGGTTGCAGCCACCAAGGCCCTTGGCAACGCGCTTGAATTCGCCAAAAACAACTTCGATGTAAGTGTCTGTGAATCACTAACTATGACGGATGTGGACCTTGAGCTGTCGCTTGCGCGCGATGGGGCCAGGCTGCGTCAACTATGCGACTTTTGCCTATTGCTGTGCTTGAATTCGAGCCAGATAGTGGTCCGATAGCATGTCCTACTCTATCGCTAATATGGTTCTACATATTCAGTACATAACTCCTCCCTCCATTTTGTGCGCTTTGTTACAGGTGCCCAATGAGCGCGACTACTTGATGACTGTGATCTGCGAGGCATGCACGCAAGGAGTCGACGAAGTGAAGGAGAACGCGTTCGAATGCCTGGGCAAAATTGCTGAGCTGTATTACGACAAGCTGCCCAGCTACATGCAAACCATCTTGGAGCTCTCGCTCACCGCGATCAACACGCAGCCGGACAATGTGGCGCGCCAAGCCATCAACGTGTGGGTGCTGGTGTGCGATGCTGAGTATGATGCCGAGGAAGGCGAAAACCAGAAATTCATCAAGGGTGCTTCCCGCTATCTGGTCCCGGTGCTTCTCCAAACTATGGCAAAGCAAGAAGACGACCAGGATCCGGATTCCTACAACAAATCCACGGAGGCGGCCTGGTGTCTGGCGGCCATCGCCACTGTGATAGAGAACGACATTATTGAGCACGTGGTGCCCTGGGTGACCCAGAACATCCAGCATGGTGACTGGCATTTGAAGGAGGCTGCCGTGATGGCGTATGGCTGCATCATGGATGGGATGAATGACCCTACCATGGCCGCGCATGCTCCGCCAGTTCTCGATTTCTGCTTGGGCTATATTAAGGACGACCCCCATGACCTGGTGAAAAACTCCGCAGCGTGGACAATCACCAAGATCTGCGAGAAGGAGGAGGCATTCCAGACTATCGCGGATGCCCGTTTCCCTGAGCGTGTACAGAGGATACTCGAAGTCATGCATACGGCTGAGCCAGCGACTGCGGCGCACTTGGCCGTCGCTGTGCGTCACATCGCGGACAACGTGCTCCGCATTGTTGAAGAAAACCCCAACAAGCCATATCCGTTGGCCCCGGTGTTCCAGAACATCGTAGAGTGCCTCTATGTGACTGCTGACCGTGCTGACTCGAGCGACAACAACCTGCGACACGAATGTTACGAGTCCATGGCCAAAGTGATTGAGTCGGCCAACCCTGACAAGGTGCCCGCGGCCCAGCAAGTCGTCATGCAGTACATCATTCCGATTCTCCTTCCGCGATTCGGGGAGAGACTCAATGCGGAGCTGGGGAAGCCAGTCGTCAATGCAGACGATAACAACACACGGACTGAATGGGTGGGCTATTTCTGCGGGGCAATCCAGCAGTGCATTTGTTGTCTGCAGGACAAGAGCATGCTCACAACGCCCGACGCGAATCAGCAGACGGTGGCGGACAAATTCATGATCCTCTTCTTGCAGGTTTTCCAATTTCAAAACACCACTGTGGCTGCTGAGGCGCTGCTCGCGGTCAACCAGATCGTGAACAAGCTCGGACGTGATTTCGAGCGCTACATGGCCGCATTCGTGCCCGTTCTCGTGGGCTGCCTCACGGCTGTGCAGGACGTGCCGTTGTGTCGCGCTGCCATCAACTCGGTCTCGGACCTGGCCACCAACATGCAAGACCAGGTGCTGCCTCACAGCGACGCCATAGTGCAGGCGCTCTTGGCAGTGTGGGCGAACCCGGCGGTGGACGCTGATATTGAGCAGATCCACGATTACATCAAGCCCGAAGTGTGCTCAGCCATTGGCGATCTTGCGCGCGAAACTGGCAAGGGCATGGAGAAGTACCTGGCTGTCTTCTTGCAAGCGCTGCAGCAGGCGGCTATGCTATCGGCAAAAATGAGGCAGGAATTGGCAGGGCACGACGCTGAGGACGAGAAGGTGGAGTACCTGAATGCCTTGCTCGCTGGTGCTTTGGACGGATACACAGGAGTGTTGTTTGGGCTGAAGGACGCGGAGACCGGCGGTGCTGTTGGCGCGATTGATGCCTTCGCCCAGCCGGATGCCCTTCAGAACGGGGTCCTCGCACTGCTTAACGAAGTGGCTGACGCAGCAAAATGCGAACCACCTTTGTTGCTGTCAGACGACAATGCGCTGTCGAAGGCCGTTGGTTGCGTGGGAGATATTGCCATGAACTTCAAGGGCAGGGCGTCCTCTCAGGGAGTCAAGCAATTACTAATGACAGAGCGCATCAGGTTCGTTTCGAGTGGCACTCTCATCGTGCATGCTTGTATGCTGGGCATAGTGCCTGTCTTGCGAATGGCATGCTGATCCTGCGCCTGTGCAGTTATTTGTTGCAAAAGGCCGGTCAGGAAAACGATGACAACGAAGATCTGACGAAAACGGCGCAGTGGGCTCAATCTAACCTTCAATCGATGGCATAGGGACTCTTGCTGCCTGCATTTCTTTTCCTGAAGCAACGACATGCGCGGCCCCCCCACGGGTCTTCACCGACCTTCGATCTGCTTGGACACCCTTGCAGCTCACTACACGATTGCATACGAATCCTGCAGACGTGTCAATGCGACTCCCTGCGGACGTGCCTATACAAGTGCGGCCCTCTGAGATTTTTATCTGCGATGCGCACGAAAGCTCGTTTATTTGTTCACATCCCTTCCTCACTCTGACGTCTAATGTCCTCCCCATATCTTTTCCCCTTACCATCCGTGCACATAATACAACCACTTCTCCACCTCCATCACTAACAATCAACTCACGTGTTTTGCTTTCACGCAAGGAATACAGAGAGATTCGAAACGCCCGTGCTTGTAATCATCTCGCTCCCTCTCTCATGCGGTACTTCGCTATCCAAAAACTCCCACTCTCTGCGGCATCTCCTCTGTGCGCCCAGCCTCCATCTCGTACGCTGGTAGGTTGATTTAAGGCATTTTGCCGTAAATAAACCCCCCGCTGATGGAAAATTCCCAATAAAGCTCTCTCAATCTCTCCTGAAATCTGTTTCGTTCTTGAGATTAGCGATTCTTAGCGATTGAGGCGTGGGGGGTTTAAGGGCTTCTCGGGCACCTTAAGACAGAAAGCGTGGTTTCTCGACCTCAGGGATGCAAATTGGTAGGGTTTGAGCGCAGTATGTGGACCGTTGTCAAGGAGGGCCAAGTCATTCTAATCACTGCTCATATCGATGATTTTATAATCGCGTGTGCTGACAGAACGGTTCTCGAGCGCGTGTCATTCCTGCGCGTGTATCGGCGCAGAAGGATCTCTCCGTTAGGAGAAATCGGTAGATTTAGTTAGCAGTCCTTAATGCATGCTCGCCGAGGCTCTTCGCCCCGACCTCAAAAGGCGGCGGGCGGTCACGGGGAACAGAAAAACGATAACTAAACCGCCGCTGCATGGGAGGAGTAGAACATGTCTGCTAGAACTTTTTTGATTACTGCGCGGTCTGTGTCCTCAAATTTCTTGTGTACTCCAATCTCTTGTGTCCTACCTACAATTTCTGTGCGAGCTTGGCCTCCAGAGTGGCTTTGGGCACTGCGCCGATGATAGTGTCGATCCGCTCGCCTGTGTGCACACCGGGAGAGAGCGAGAGACAGCGTGGGAGGGAGGGAGGGGGAGAGAGAGGGGGAGAAGGAGAGAGGGAGCCAGGGAAAGAGAGGGAGCGGAGTTTAGATTGGGGTGTATTGTAGGGGTTGGGAGGGTTTTGGGTTTGGGGCTCCATGTTAAGGGTAATGGGTTTAGGGTTTAGAAGCAAGTTTTAGGTTCAGGGATTAGAGTTCAGGTAGATGACGCACCGTTTTTGAAGAGCATGAGCGTTGGAATGCTCCGGATACCGTACTCCGTTGCTGTCTCCTGGTTTAGTTTAGTTTAAATTAATCTTGGTTTAGATCACTAAAGCCCAACTAAACCACAGACACGCGAGCTCCTGGCTCTCGTCAGCGTGGATCTGGAGAGGTAGGAAGAGAGGGAGAGCGAGAGAGAATGAAAGAGAGAGGGAGAGCGAGGGAGCGAGAGAGCGAGAGCACACGCGAGCGAGCGAAAGGAGAGAGAGCGCGCGCACGAGCGAGAGAGAGAGAGAGAGAGAGAGAGAGAGAGAGAGAGAGAGACCTGGTTCTCGTCAGTGTTGATCTGGACGAGCTTGAGCTTTCCCCCGTACTCCTCCTGCACCTGATAAGAGAGGGAGAGGTAGAGGGAGAGGGAGAGGGAGAGGGAGAGTGAGAGGGAGCGAGAGAGAGAGAGAAAGAGGTAAAGAGAAAGAGAAAGAGTGCGCGTTTGCATGTGCATGTATGTGAGCATGCATGTGTGTGAGTGCATGCATGCATGCAAAAGCGCATGCACACATGCAGTCACGCAGAAGTGCATACAAAACCTGCTCGAGGACGGGCTTGATCATGCGACACTGAAAGAAATTCCAAACACAACGAAATCAGTCCCTTTACATAGCCAGCACGCGAAAGCACTACTAGCACACTTTGCACATTGCTACCGGGCCACACCACGGCGCCCAGAAAGACACAAGCGTCGGCACTGCTCACCACACACGTTACACGTCACCCTTGCGCAGCACGTCAACGCGGCAGGTATGCAAAGAGTTCTCCGTGTTCTTTGTGAGCACGTTGCCAAAATGTATGAGCACGACAATAGCAGTTGCTGAGGCGGGTGCATGCCCTGCGGCCACATCACAGCGGTCCAGGGCCGGCATTTGGGGCCATCAACTGGCGCGCATGAAATTCCAAGACTACGTGGCCTGTGTTTTTCATGCTCCCTCCCGCTCCATTCGTGATGGAATGAAGGCAAGCGACGGTGTGCCGGGATCAATGCGGGCACAGGTGGGGCATCTCATGCCAGCACACCGTCAACATGCATACGCACCCGGGGACTCGACCACCACCTCGCGGAAGTTGGCGTCTGTCACTTCTGCTGCCGCCATGCGCGCCCGTGGCCCCCGCAGCAATCGCAACGCCCTGCGCACATCGAGCACGGTCAGCGGGAGACACCGCATGCGGGCTCTGACACGCTGCCCTCATGGCACCCTGCGTCCCAAGCACAGAGACGAGACCTGCCGCACGCGGCGGGCGATAAGCCCGCATGAAGCAGACCCTTGCTGGACGTGACGAAGCAAATGGCAGGACTCGACATCATGACGAGCACCAGCACCAGCACGGCCCCGGCCGAGCGCCGGTCCATCCGCATCTCCTCACGCGACCCAGATCTCCGGGTGGACGTTGAAGGTCCGGCCGGCGGCACCCCCGTTGCAAGTAAAAAGAATTCACGTTTTTTGTTTTTCCGAGTTCTTTTCGATATCGGATACACCCAAAGCGAGTTGAAGCATTCGAGGTACACACCGAGCAAACAACCCACCCAAAGCCGCGGCACCAAGCATGCTGGCAACCGCGTGGCGTGGAGTATTGCTCGCCGCGCTGCTTGTGCCGCTCGCCGAGTGCTTTCTGCGGGCGCCGGCACTCGTGGGGCATTCTCGAATCGCAGCGGACTATCATGCGCAGCCGCGCCACCGCACCGCGGGCGCCAGCCGGCGTGTGTACATGCGCTTCTTGGGCGATGTAAGGTATCCTGCGCCCGACGAACACCGCGCGCTGCCCAGCGACGCGCACGCGCTGTCCCGGAAGGACTTTCTCCTTGCGCTCGCCGTCGGCTCTGCATATCTCCTGGCACCTGGAAGCGCGGTAGCCGCGGCCAAAACCTCGCCGGTGGTCGTCATCGGGGCCGCTGGCTTGACAGGCGGCAACACCGTTCGTGCCCTGCTTCGCGCCCAGATGCCGGTGGTGGCGGCGGCAAGGCGACCCATGGCCGTCGTGAGCAGAGAAAAGGCAGCACCCGGCGCCCGCGTGTCGAAGGACACGCTGGTCATCGACGCTGCCAGAGACGAAAAGATGCTGAAACGCGTCATCGCCGATGCCCTCGTCCCGGAGACGCTGTCCGCGGCTCTGGAAGGTGCGCAGGCTGTGATCTTCTGCGCGGGCTCCCGGCCACGGGTTCCGGTCACCATCACGCCGGGCACCAATCCCGGAGGCGCCAGCAGTGGCCCTGACGCGGCAGAGAAGGGCAGCGTCCGCCAGTCCAGTGCGGCCTACACGCAAACCTACTTGGCGCAAGGCAGCGAAGCCGAACCTGCGCCCGATGCCAGTATTGAGGACGTTGGGCTCGTCAACGTGGCAAAGGAGTGCCTGCGACTGGGTATCCCGAGACTAGTCGTTGTCTCGTCAGTTTGTGCCAAGTGCCAGGGCAAGCAGGCAGACGACGGCGAGCAGCTCGACAGGGGGACTGCCTCGTGCGACACGTGCTACCGGAAGCAGGCGGGCGAGACAGTCGTACGAGATCTCTACGTCTCCGCGCCCAAGGGCGTAAGCTACTCCATCGTGCGCCCGGGGCTCCTGTCCAACGGCGAGAAGCGGGGCGTGGAGAGCGTGGAGATGAATCAGGGCATCACAAAGAGCGGCATCATCTCGCGTGAAGACTTGGCGGAGCTTCTAGTCGCAGCGGCTATGAGCGAAGGCGCTGCCCGCAAGACGTTTGAAGTATACTACTCCGACACGGCGCAGCCAGTAGACATGTACGCCTCGCTGCTCTCGTGCAAGGAGTCGGGCAGATCGGTCAAGGAATGTTTTTTTGGAGAAGGCTTCGATGAGAAATCGCCTGTGAGTCTGGAAGATGTGCTCAAGCGGCCCTTGAAGGGCTCTCTCTTTGCCGGCGGTTCTGAGGTCCAGGGCAGGTCCTACGCCGAGATGTTCTCGCGCCTGCAAGGGGATGCCGAGGAGCCTTTCGACATTAACTCCCTCGCCTCTCCCTCCATTATGTGATTCTGCTGGTTGAAAAACTGTTGTATTTCAGATTCTCCGAAAGGGTGTTACAGTATGATCATATGGGTCCCGGTCCTGTGGCACGTTAAGCGGTCTTCATGAATAGTCAAAGGGAGGCGGGCTGGAGATGGAAAACTACCAACTTCAAAAAGGCGGCAAACTAGTGTCAAGGAGGGAGAGTTCGGTTATGAATAAACGTACACCTACACGGCAAACCCGATGTGCGGGGCGGCAACCCGTCCCCACACTGTCCATCCTCCCTCCTTCATCCTGTGTTACACCAGCCCGCGCCGCGAAAAGAAACTGAACAATATTGCATACACGGCAAAGTCTCAAACAGGTCGGCAAAGCTTGCACGAAGCCGCCTTTAAAAGGCGAAGCCAAAGATCTGGACCTTGTCGCTCTTGGCCACCTGGGGCGCAACCACGGGCTTGTCCTGCACCTTGCCCTGCTTGGCAACTAATGCACGAATGAGTGTTACGGTGTGGATCTTCTCCGCCCTGCGCAGCGTGAGCTGCACTGTGCTAGACTCGGGGCCTTTGAGCAGATTGGCCGCCTCGTCTGTCTTCTTGTCCTTGACGACCACTTTGTCAACGGCGATCAAATAGTCGTTGACCTTGACTGCTCCGTTCTTGCCTGCAGGACCCTCAGGTGCCACGCCGGTGATGCGAAAGCCTTTTCCGCTCACATCGCGCTCGATTTTGAGTCCAATGCCAGCCTGAACCACGCTGCCCTGCGTTGCTGGCTCCTTTCCGGGCGGCTGCGAGGTCTGGGAGTGAATCGTGGCCACAGGAAACTCTGCGACAAAGGAACCAGCGTAGCCAGGTGGCGTGATGGCTGCCTCTGCTGCGTTGTTGGGCGGATTGGGCATGGCCATCTGCTTCAGATTGCTTCCGAGGCCAATGAGCAGGGACAGGGGGCTAATGCTCTCGTCGTTTTCATCAGGGCCGACGTCAAGACTAATCCAGTTTTTGAGCTGCCAATGAGTCGAGTCGGGAAAGGAAGACACTCGCTTTGGGGGCTGCACAGGGATCTTGACGGGAGAGGTGCTCTGGCTGTTGGACTCATCTTCCTCGTGAGGATAGAAGGCGTCAGAGCCCATCTGCACAGACTCGTCGAGATCCTGCGTGATGTTGACCTCCCCTTCTTCAACGTCGTATACAACCTCGAGGATTCCCTTGCTTCTTTGTTGAGCTTCATACAAGTCGCGGAGTTTCCTGTGCCCGCTTTCTAATATGGGCCTGCCAGCCACCGAGAGAACAAGGTGCATGTCTTCTGGCAGCGAGTCGACACGTTTCGAAATAAGGATGTGGAAATTCTTCAACGTGACATTGGCAGGCACCAAATACTTCTTGCTCTGCACTTCCGGAGCAATACTGAAGGCGGCCTTGCCTACAACTACCGGGATGCGATTGGGAAATTTCTCGTGGAGCTCTTGCACCTCTTCCGGTGCCACATCCATGGCCTTCTCTGCAGGTGTACTGCGATCCGTTACTGTGCTCACGGCCTTGATTGGAGGCTTGGCACTGGCCCCAGTTGCGTCGAATCCACGCGGGGGACGAGCAGGAGGAACTTTCTGGGCAGATGGAACCGAATTGCGCTGTGCGGCGTCCACTTTACGAGAAGGTCGTGGAGGAGCCCGCACCTCTGGAAGATCGCGGGTAGCATCGTGAGTGTTAGTGCGGTCATGAACAGAGACCTCGTCAGCCCAAGCGTCGCAGTCCAAGGCGGCGTGAGTGCCGATAGCCTGCAAGAGCAATAAGTTCTCATGCATAGCCTGCTCCACGGCACTGCGTGCTGTTTCGTCCACTGCAGGGATCCTTTTCACTGACAGAACCCCGTCAGCCAGCGAAAGAGATGGTTCCAGCGACTCAATGGCTTGCAGCGCAGAACCGTCCCGGGGAGAAATTTTCGCTTCGGATTTGTTGTCTGTGTGCGCACCTACGTGAACATCAGCAGCAGGCGTGGGGATCTCCATCGAGCATAAGTCTTCAGCACATACATCACAGCCTGCAGGGACACCGACGAGCCTCAAGGACTTTGTACGAACAGCAGACACCTCTGCAGTCTCAGTCGACGTTTTTGCAGCTGGGACCTCCTTGGCCACCTCATCAGCGGTGGCTTCCTTCGCGAAAATTTGCGTGTGTTCATCTTGCCACTGAGATGACAGAGGACAAGGTGTTGGGGGCTCCTGAGGTGCAGCGGCTTCCGCAGTAGCTTCCTCTGCACATTCTTGCGTGTTTGCATCTCCTCCTCCCAACTGTGACGAAGAAGTCTCGGAGTCCTCAGGATTCGGATATTCTGGCTCTTCATCCGCGGGCCCCGCCGACTGAGTCTCGCCGACAACGAGATTCACCTCTGGGTGTCCGAGGCACGCGAGCAACTTTCTGCCAAGAGCGAGTTTGGTGGTCTCAAGCTCGTGAGGTTCTGCTGTACCTGCATCCTCAACAGCCCGTCCCTGATTTGTGGGATCAGGCGCTTGCATATCATGTTCTGGTGCTGGAACCTCCGATGGTACACCATCGGGATGCGAAGAATTCGATTCATCAATAGATTCCTGAGTAGATTCCACGGGCGCACCTTCAGGTTCCGGGCTCAGCACAGGTGACACTACAGGAGAGACGTCCCGTGCCTCTGTAGAGTCATCCTCGTAATGCACAGCAGGAGGTGCAGCCCTTACGACTGTAAGCACCTTCGGAGACAAAATGTTGGCGTCGGCAACGGTCTGTGCAGTTTGCACCTTCACTTCTTCAACCTTCTCGCTGGCGTGAGAGGTGGTTGCAGAGGTGATATCGGGGAATCCAACCAAGTCATCAGCTGGAGCGGCAGAACGAGTAGCCGCAGAAGTTGAAAGGCACAGAACTCGTGACTCCTGCTCGTCCTGTCTCAACGTGTTACTGCCAAACTCGGCGGGGGTTTGCATGACGGGGAACGAATTGAACTTATCCAGATCAAGCCGGGGCTGCTGAGGATCAACTTGGCCAAGCACATTGATCCTAGACAACGATTTGCATGTCATCTTTTTGCGCAACACGCTATGCTGTGTGGATGCCTGATGTACAAATTCACGAACCAACTCCTCAACGCTGCGGGTATCTCCGCCCTCAAAATCGGGCAGGACGTACACATTCGCGAGTCCATGGTGCAGTGACACACTAACGACTTCAATGCGCTTCGACACGGTCTGGAGCGCGATGACAATGTCGGCCTGGAGAGAGCATGAGAATGTCTCAACCTCCACCGGTGAGCCTACAGACTCGATGTAGTCGAAAGTGAGGATCGCACTGGAAGCCAGATTGGATTGTTGCGCCTTTGCCGTGTCGAGAAATCGCATGACAATGATCTCGCGAGGCTGGGCTTCTCCAGCACGCAAAAGCCGCATGCTCAGCAGCGAGCCTTCCTGGCCCAGGATGAGGCTTGGAAGTTGCTCCTTGGTGAAAGCTCGCATGTCCTTGCCGTCGATGTGGGTCACAAGATCGCCGTTCAGCACTCCTGCAGAGGAGGCCGGCCCGCCGTGCACTACGCGCTTGATATAGAAGCAGCCCGAGTTTGCCTCAGTTTCCAGAACCACACCAATTCCACAGGTCTTTCCTCCGCCCGCCATGGTAATCAAATTGGAATCCAGCCAAGACGATTTGCGAATGATGGTGGCATCTATTTGGCGAGGAGCCTCATGTCCGCGCATCATCTTTAGATTGATGCAAGTACCCGCATCTCCCCAGAGCAAGGACGGAGCCAGCATTGAATTCGACGCGACGCAGGTGCCGTTAACTTCAACGAGGTAGTCGCCAAGCTGGAAAGGGCTCTCGATCTGGGAGTCGATAGCACGGAGCACAAGAACGCCACGAGAAGGCTGGAACTCAAACCCCAGTCCCACACCACATCGGTCTGCGCTTGACTGCAGAGTATATATAGCTCCAGGGACCACAGCTGGAGGTGCAACAGGGGTGGAAGGCGCAGGGGGCGCGTAAGACTTGACTGACGCGTACGGGGCATCATAGTCGCTGAGCTCCAGTTGCGCGATTGGCGCCATACGTTCAGTTTTGGGGCGATTAAGTTGTATCGGGATGTCTTGCTGCACGACAGTGCTGCTAGGAGCGGCACTATGGACTGATTGACTTGAGTCTACGGGAGACCTGGTAATGCCCACACGAGTGCGCAAATGATTTGGGCCGGAAACAATATCGAGCACCACTTGCGAGCCGCTATCGCCGCGGATCATGTTACCCACCGATTCCGGCCGCATGCCCTTAATTGCTTGTCCGTCAATACTCTCGATGATATCGTTGATGTGAAGCAACTTGCTCCTTGCAGCCGATCCCTGTAGACCTCATCCCGCGTCAGTTCGCGCAGCGGGTGTTGCAAAGAGAGTGCACTGGCGGAAATTCAATGGTATCGCTATCAGTACTCAAGCGGTGACGTCGAGTGTTACCGTGGGGAGAATGCGTATAATAACAAACCGCCCGACATTGTCCTGTGCGATCATTATGCCTATTCCGCAGGGCTCCGAGGGCGATTCTCGTTTCGCGACCGTCAATGGCGGCACTGGAATTTCATCAATGACGTAATCTATCTCGCCCGTGTCGAGTTCAGCTGATCTTGGTGGGGACTTGACCGCGGTCTGATGGATTTCACCGCTTTGCTTTGCGGACTGCTGAGAAGCTGCGCACTGCTCGATCCTCTCGGACATGGACTTACGCTTCTTGTTAAGTTCGTCAAGCAAGCTGGTTTCGACATTCTGTCCGGCAACCAGAATCTCCTTGACCTTGCGCTGCTCTTCGCCTTCTAGAATTCGCTGTTCCTCTAGCTCTTGCGCCTTCTTCTTGTTTGGAATCCGTTGTTCAAACGACTGTAGCTCGCGTTTCTCGAGTTCGCCGGCTGAGACGAAAAAACGAAATTAGGAACGCTGGGGCAGACACAAAATAGATAACGTTGCAATTTGCAGACTGCCTCACCGAGTGCCTCACGCTGCTTCCGATTGACAGGCAGGCTGGCCAGCTCTTCCTTGTGCCTCTCGTTGGTCTGCATTGCCTGCTCCACCCTTTGCCTCCGCGCCGCGAGCACCTTGCTCACCTCTTCTGCCGCATTTATGGTTGCAACAGTAGCCATACGCACCACGGGCGTATTCTCCTTGTTGGTGTCGTTTTCAATGCCAGCGTCTGCCTCTTGAGAGGCGACAGGCCGCTGCACGCATTCTTCTTGCTGTCCTGCGTCCGTACCGACTCCAGCCTGATCGTCGACCGTTTGGTGGTATCCCAGTGGATCGCTGCGCGGCGAAGATTCGGGCGAATCATCGGGTGACTCGCACTGCCATCGCCATGGCGTCAATTTTGGGTCAAGCGAGCACACCTGATGCTGAATTTAGATACAGCGTCTGGGGAAAGCCGCTCAATAAACGTGAATTGTACAGGTGAAAAAACGTCTGGTGATCACCTGAGTGAGGGGAACCTCCGGCTGAGAGCGGCGCATATTTAATGCCTGCTGCTGCATCTTTTTGGCCAGTGCCTCCACCTGCAGGCACGTCAAACACAGTCATCACAGCGCATAGGTTGCCAACAGGTGCCAGGCTGGAGTGCACTAAGAACGATCGCCAGGCGCGCGGTCGGGCACACCTTTGCGCGCATCTTTTCCTCTTCGCGCTTGAGCCGGTCCTCCTCCTTTTCGCGCTGCTTCAGGACCTTCATTTCCTCTTTTTGCTGCCAATATCATCAGCGCGGAAACAGGCAGTGAGCGCACTTTCCGGGCGTTTCTTGCTAGACGCCAACCACGCGCGCGAGGCGTCGAATGACACGAGCGAGAGGCGCACGCGCTGAGGAGAGGCGCGCGCTCAGCGCGTGCACCTCTCACCTGCTTGCTGACGATTTTTGCCACCTCTTTCCGCCACTTTTCGACCTGGCTGGCGGGCATGCCAGGCGGCGGCGGTGGGAGCTGCATAGGCATCTTGCCCTTGCTGCATGGCGACGCCGCCGCGACCGCGCAGAGAAGGCGGTCACGCATGGGCGTGGCGATGGTGCCGGAAAAGTCACTGCTAGCGGGTACCGCTGAATCATCGCCGTGGGGGGCGTTCAGAGTCATCGCCGTTTCGGCGGTGCCCCGTCCCTCGTCGTGTGAACGGAGAATTGACCAAATGCCGTTTCTCGAGTTTCAAAAACACCACAAAACCAAACACTATCGAAACACCTGTTCAACTTTGACCAGATGCGAAACCATGCGCCATGAACCTGGTTGATCAGTGTGCAGGCCAGGCGGTGTACAGCAGCACGGTGCTCAGCACTTTTCGTGCGCGTTGGCGTGTGTTGGATGGCCATGGACGGTGGCCGCCGGGCCATGTCTAAGGCGTGGGAGCCGCAGCTTCTGCGGACCAAGGAGGAGCGCTCCTCCAGGCGTTGCGCCGGCGGGAGCTCGCGCGGCGCCGTGCGGAAGAAGGGATCACGTCAGGTGATGGTATGCGCGTGCTTCTGCGGCGGTCCGTGCGCTCTGCCCGTCCGCCTGCTGCAGAGGGAATCGGTGCGTGCAGTGTCCTGAGCCTCGGCCGTGCTGTGTACTGAGTGTCGACACGTTGCTCTGGCGGGGCGGGGGGCGAGCAGGGAGCCGCGGTGATCGACGACTTTTGCGATGAGGCGGCGTCGAACTGCTGCTGCTTCGCGACAGAGGCCTACGACCTGCTGACGTGCAACTACCACCCGTCGTCCTACTGCGTACTTTCAGTCTTCCTCATCGGCACTCTGACGTGGAATGTGGGCCTCGTCTCGCATTATTCAGTGCACAGGAGCTCGTCGCACGGAAGTCTGCAAATGCTCGACGAAGGGTCCGGGTATGAGGTGGTTGATTCGGCGGGGCACAGCAGGGACAAGCTGCGCTGCCTCAACCTTGACTCTATGTGGAAGAAACACAGGGGAAAGTCCGACACGCAGAAGACCGAGGAGGAGCTTGTGCTGTGGAACTCGCTAAACTGCGACGAGCTGCTGCGGGACATGCAGATGACAGGCGGCGCGACAGGAGAGACGATGAAGCGCAAGTGCCTGGACTTGCAGTCAAAGTACTCGGTGCAGCCAGGACGCTCCTGGGGGTACCTTCCCAAATCGCTGCAGCGGCAATGGAAAACCGACCGCTGCGACTGCTACACGGAGACGGGATGCGAGCTCATCGACGAAAACGAGCGTGGTCAAATGATCGGCAAGGGCATGAGTGGGTTATCGTTTCGACGTAAAGAGCAGATTCCCTTCTCCGTGACCGCCGAGGGCATCTGGGACACCGTGCACCGGCGTCCACTCGACGTCCACAACGCCCTTAATAACAGCACCTTGGGGCTGACCACGGGGCAGCGTGCAGATCATCCTATTATTGGCATTCTGATACCCACGACGTCGCGCGGTTTCCGCTGGAAGAGCATCACGCAGGTGCCAGTTGTGAGGTTCATGCTACCGTCCATCGCCAGGACGGTGGAGCCCGGCTTCATCTTCCGCGTCTACATAGGGTACGACCTCGGGGACTTGTACTTCGATAACCCCTTGCACATTGCGGAGCTCGCCATGATTTTCAGGGACCAGGTGGAGGATTCCTGCGAAAGGCGACTAATCAACTGCCAGCTCATTCTGCAGGGGTTCCAAAACATGCTCCGAAAGCCGGGCCCCATGTTCAACTTTCTCTCCGCCTCTGCCCTCAGCGACGGCGCAGACTACGTCTACCGAGTGAATGATGATACGGAATTCCGCACGCCGTGGGCGTCAGCGTTTACGCTGAGGCTGGCGAGCTTCACCCCTCCCAACGTCGGTGTGGTCGGCCCCACGTGCAAAGAGGGCAACTACCGCATCCTCACGCACGACTTTGTGCACAAGACGCATGCCTACATCTTCGGCGTGCACTACCCGCCCGTGCTCATGGACTGGTGGATGGACGACTGGATCTCGACGGTGTATAACAGTGACCGCACTACTCGCATGAAAAGTGTTCTGGTTGTACATCACCTCGAGAGCACTTCTGATGGCGAGGTGCGTGTACGTCCCCGGGGGGGCCAAGACTGTGTGTGTGAAGAGTTCAAAGAAAGAGCTGATCAGCATTGGCCTCACGTCAGTGTCTTAGTGCCGTGCGTGCATGCACACGCACACGCGCGCGGGCGCGCGCGCGCACACACACACACACACACACACACTCACACACACACACACACACACACACACCACGCACACTTCTCTCGCCCCTGTGTCCACACGGGTCTAACGTCAGTGTTTCTGGGTGCCGCGCATGCGCACGTGGACAGGTGCCAGTTCGTTACTCAGTAGATTATCGGCACAAGACGTATCTCAAGCCGGAGCTGGCGCGCATTCTCAAAAGCACTCTGTATAGTGACTTTCTATTTTCAAAGAAATAGGGCACTGACTTTTGAGAATGTCTGCCAGGCGGCCGGGCGAGATGCCATCAGCAAATTCCTCTCTGACAATTGTGGGGGGGGAGGCTTCCTAGACGCAGGAGAGATGTCGTGCAAACTCCCCAGTCAAATTCCCTCTTCGAAATCCAATAGTACCCATGTGCAGATGAAGCCAGAGAACCTCCCGACGGTGAGCGACGGCGGACACAGGCACAGACACGGGCATAGGCACAGACACAGAGAGAGAGAGAGAGAGAGAGAGAGAGAGAGAGAGAGAGAGAGAGAGAACACACACACACACACACACACACACACACAGACACAGACACAGACACAGACATACGGGCACAGACGCGCAGGCATACAGACACATGCACAGAAGCAACGACAGGGACAGC